>ULUT01006359.1_pt1 | contig 24683 bp, 14 predicted proteins | sample 1958691 | NCBI WGS metagenome assembly ULUT01 (sample SAMEA4835766, study PRJEB28245) | human gut metagenome | biome: gut microbiome; material: fecal sample | place: Denmark | collected 2008 | reverse complement strand
GTTATCTATAGCCGTAAGTCGTATTTCTTTGCCGCAGCAAGTGCGATATGTACCGGCTTCGAGCATTTTTATAAATTTACCTTTCTTAAATAAAAAACCTCTGTGTTGTTCGTCAATAACTGTTTTCATAGCGTTCTCCTTTATATATCCCCGACAAGCGGTAAAAATCGGTAGTCCTATAGTGACAAAGCGGTCTTCGGTTAAGAAATTGCGCAACAAAAGCGAGATAAACTTGGCTAATGCGTTGCAATTACGGTATCCCCTCCGAGCAAGGCTTTGCCCTATTGCCCGTACTTTCCTCCGTCGAAACTTTGTACCGGGTCGAGCGCGGACTAAAAACAGGAACTCTCCTAATTGATTCGCGAACATGATCCGCACGACGCTTGAGCGTCAAAAAGTTCACCATTTCGTATGGGTCCGTTAACCACTACGGATATCGATAAAAATCGAGCAGGAATCGAACCTGCGTAATATTACCTTAGCCGGGTAACGCCTATACAGGCTTTGCGAAACTTTTTCCTTGGAGGGCTTCCTAACCCACAATACAACCCAGCATACGTTTCGGTACTCCTCACGCACTGCGGCAAAATCGACATGCCCGCCTTATCGGCTTGTACTGCAACTGAATTATACCATTTATACGAACAGTTGTCAACTCTACGACAAAAAAATCATTTTCAAAGACAATAAGTGCTTAAATTCCGATAAATTAAATGCAAAAGGTCTACCTAATGGGCATGAAATGCATAATTGTCACGACACATTGGCTAAATTTTCTATCGCTCGAAAGAGACATGACGAGCTTGAAAAATAGATAAAAACGTCGCAGACGATTTATTATCGCTGCGACATACAAGTTAGATATTTTCTTCGGAAATTTCGCTCTCTAAAGATTTTCTGTTATGCGAAGACGGCAGTGAATCCGTAACTTCTTTCAGACTGCGAGTTATTGCTCTCGATCTTACGCCGATCAGTTTATCGAGATCCACGTTTGCGGCGTTTAGCCTGTTTTGAATTTGCGTTAGAATCTCGTTGAATCTGTCAAATTCGGTCTTAACTGACCCGAGGACTTCCCATACTTCGGATGTCTTTTTTTGCAATGAAAGAGTCTGAAACCCCATTTGCAAACTATTTAGCAGCGCAGCCATCGTCGTCGGTCCGGCAACAGTCACACTGTATCTGCCTTGCAATTGTTCTACCAAGCCGAGCTTGACGACTTCGGCATACAAGCCTTCTATCGGCAAAAACATTACGGCAAAATTAGTCGTATACGGCGGGCAAACATACTTTTCTTTAATATCTTTCGCCATTTGTTTTATTCGTTGAATAAGCTCTTTTTGCTTAAGTTCGTACTGAACGAAATCGCCGCTGTTATATGCCGCCGTCATGTCGTTATAAAGAGTGTAAGGAAATTTCGAATCTATCGGCAGCAACACTTCACCGTTACTTCCACCGGGCATTTTTATTGCAAACTCGACGGGATCTTTCCCCTGCTTGTTGGTAACGACGTTTTTAACGTACTGTTGCGGCGATAGAATTTGATCTATTATAGCCCCCAGTTGTATCTCGCCGAAAATACCCGTCGTTTTTACGTTTGACAAAACTTTTGTAAGATTTCCGACGTCCTTGGATATGACTTGCATCTCGCCTACAGTCTTACTTACTTTGTTAAGTTCTTCCGAAAGATACTTAAACGATTCTTTAAATCTCTGATTTAGCGTATCGTTTAGTCTTTGATCGACAGTTTGCTTAATTTCGGACAGTTTTCGTTCGTTTCCCTCCTGCATGATTCTGACGTTACGCTCTAGCGTAAGACGAATGGCTTCTAATTTTTCGCTTTGGCTTCGCTCCATGCTTTCCAATCTGTTTGTGGTAGCTATTGCGCTTTCATCTATTTTGCGACGCATTTCATCCAATCTCAATTCCAAATTTTCTTTGGAACTTAAGTTAGATCGTTCCAAAGCTGCCGAAATTACGCCGACGTTAAACGAAAACGAATCTTTTAACTCTTTTTTATCACTGTCCGATATAGAGGTGCCGTTCGATTTTTTCGATTTTGAAAAGATAAGAATAGCTATGTTAAGCGCTGCTATCGCCACGCATAAACATATTATAATTTTAGTCTCCATATTTTCTCCTTACACGTTATCGATAACTTACGAGCATGCCAAAACAAATGCCGTCGACTATTATTTTCGTTTTTTAGTACGAGAAAACGCATGAACGACTCTATAAGCAAGCGGCTTGCGGAATTTGACTGCGTCGAACGGACAAAGCTCTTGGCAGCAGTAGCACCTTATGCATTTTTTCTGCTTTACTTTAGCTTTGCCTTTTATTACCGTTATTGCCTTAGCCGGGCAGTGCGTTGCGCACTTTCCGCAACCTTTGCATATAGACTTCTCCATTCTTACTTTTTTTGTGAGGTATTTGCGGGCGAGTTTTTTTACCCAGTCCGGCATATGCAAAAACGTATTTGTGTCGGTAATGGGCGAAATATTGAAATCGCTGATAAAGCTACTCTTCCATTCCTCGAAATCAAAATCTATATCGCTGAGATCGTCCTTGATACGGCCCCTTTCTACCGCTGTTTTTATAAGCGGCATCTCAAACGGCTCTCCGAACAATTTAACAGCTACTACGTCCAGAGCGTACGGATTTGCCGACGCCAAAATCTTGCCCATAAACTTCGGTTTACCGTTCGTCGGACCTTCGCCATCCATGCCGACTACCGCATCTATAACGTTAAGCGTAATTTTATCTTTAGCGAACTCATTTAAATCGCAAAGCAATTGGCAAAAATCTCCCAAATCCGGATACCTGCTGTGCATTTCCACTTTTACCAGTCCGGGAATCAACCCGTAGAGATTTTTTAATGCTCCGGTATACCCTGTAAAGGAATGGGTCTTAAGTTTAGTTATATTTATAACAACGTCCGCATCCAAAAAACTATTTGTTATCTCACAGTTTTTTACTACTTTACCGCCAATATCCACAGTTCTAAAATCAAAATCCTGATTTAATTTTGCTACGGTCCGTTGCTCTATATCGGTCATACGACACTTTGCGTAAACTGAATTCATAGCGCCTTTAGTATAAAGTCCACCGCTACTGTCACCCACAATAATATTGTCGGTAATGCCCTTCAGTCTATTGATAACGGCAATAACTACTTCGGGATGAGTCGTTCCGCATTTTTCGGGCGGCATATCTCTTACTAAGTTGACTTTGATAAAAACATTAGCGTCTTTACTTACAAATTGTTCGATGCCGCCTAACTGCTCGATAACGACATCAACCGCATTTTGAATTTTAGCCGAGTCATAATCTTCGCAATTTGCTGCGGCTACCTTAAATTTCTCCATTATTGCTCCTTTGGTTATATTTTGACTCCGAGTTATACAAAACCGATTATTTATAGTTTTCGGTAATCGGCTACGACATATCGTCGGATAAATTATATATAATCGTCGTTAAGATAATACCGGCAATCATCCGGCAGAAAAAGTCTTTTGCTCTTTACCATTGATTATAATGTATACAAGGTCGTTTTGTCAACCTATACGTCGTAAGAGCAACCCACTTTATTCAGCATAAACGTAGCCGAAAAAAATCGGCAAGTCAATATTAAAATAAAACAAATTAAAAAACGAACGCTGCACATAACACGCAGCGTTCGCCAAAAACATCTTAAAAAGATTATATTCTCTTTTTCTTTCTGAATACTACAAAATACAACGCAGCCGCAGAGAATACAACGATTACCGCCGAACCTACGCCCACAATAACGCCGGCATGCTCGACAAGCTCGCTGACTTCTTTATCTTCAACTTCCAACAGAGAAAACTTTCCGTCTAAGTTTGTTACGTTAAACTTAACACTCTTGCCGTCTGCAGAAACTGTGCCGTTAATTTCAGTTACATTTCCATCCTTATCGATAACGACAACTTTGTATGTCTTACCGGCTTCTCCGTCGGGGATAACCAAACTTACTTCGTAATTGCCGTTTTCCAGTTTGCAAACGTTGTTGCCGATTTTGAAAGAAATTTCGTACACATACAAAATCTTAGCTACTTTGTCTTTTTCTGCAAACTTGCTTACGTCGATATTCTTGTTATCTTTGGTAACGTCTGACACATCCATGGTCATCTCGTTACCCAATACGGTAGACGTAACGGTAGTTCCGGTAATCGGATCGATTTTGGTAACGGGAACGATAACAGAAGCAGCTTCTATTTCGAAGGAAACTGTAACGCTACCGGGCAACTTGTAATCGGCGTTATCTACAGAAACTGCGGTTGCAGTGTAAACGCCTACTTCGGTCTGTGCTCCGTAAACGGTAACTTTACAAGTATCGTTGCCTACAAGTCCGGTTGCAGTTGCAGTCGGAACATGGCTGCTACCGTCATAAGTGAACTTAAGATTTTCCCACTTAAGTCCGATTTCTTTAGCTACGACAGTAACGGTTGCGCTCATATCTGCGGGTACATTATAGTTAACAGCCTTTTCTGCCAAAAGTTCGAATTGAACAGTAATAGTCTTCGGGCTTTCGGAAACATGAGTAACTGCGCTTCCGAGATAACCTTTTACTTTAACGCCCTTGGGAAGAAGTTTGCTGTCTACCGCTAAAGTATGCGGTTTGCCGTCGTAAACGAACTCGGCATCCACAAAACTACGAGCGACTGCAGACATATCGATATCTGCTTTGTTAATTTTCCATTCGATAGAATCCGAAAGAGAACCTTTGTTTATAATCTCATAGTTTTCGGCATCCTTAAGCTCAAAGGACGCAGTATACGTACCTGCATCGGTTGCGCTGTTACCACTGAACTTAAGCTTATCGAACTGCATTGTAAGAGAAACGGTTTTGATAGTTCCGTCATAAGTGAACGGAGCGGTATAGTCCCAAGCAGCTCCGGCAAGGTCTACGGAAGCCTTATCTATCTTCCACTCCAACGAGCTTGCAAGTGCGCCTGCGTTAACCATTTCATAATTTTCGGTATCTTTTAATGCAAACGAAGCGGTATAAGTACCTGCTTTGATTGCGCTAAGCGTACCTTTTACTTCAACCAAGGACGGAGCGTCTACCAACGATACGGTCTTAGTCGTTCCGTCGTAGGTAAACGGAGCGGTGTAACTCCACTTTACGCCGGTCATGTCAACCTTAGCCTTTTCTATCTTCCACTCTAAAGTAGTAGCAAGATCGCCGAGATTTATAAGCTCGTAATGTTCGGTATCTTTTAATGCAAACGAAGCGGTGTAAGTACCTGCTTTGGTTGCGCTAAGCGTTCCTTTTACCTCTACCAAGGACGGAGCCTTTACCAACGATACGGTCTTAGCCGTTCCGTCGTAAGTAAACGGAGCGGTGTAACTCCATTTTACGCCGGTCATATCAACCTTAATCTTTTCTATCTTCCATTCTAAGGAAGCGGAAAGATCGCCGAGATTTATAAGCTCGTAATTGTCTGCGTCGATAAGTTCAAACGAAACGTTAAAGGTTCCGACGTCTCTTGCCGACAATCTACCAACAAAACGAAGTTGTTCTATTTCTTTATTAAGCGAAACGGTTTTGATTTCACCGTCATAGGTAAACGGAGCGGTATAACTCCATTTCACGCCGGTCATATCGATTTTGGCCTTTGCGATGGCAACATTAAATACAGCCTCTTTAACTGTATCGCCGGACGCAACGACGCAAATATATTTGCCGCTATCAAGTACGTTACGAACTTCTAACGTATCGGAATATGCGCCATCGATAGCTACTCTGCTATCGCCTACAATTTTGTACCAACCGAAGTCATAGGTTTTTTCTATGCTGCTGAGGTTAACAACGTTAACTTTTAACTGCTTAGCTTCTCCGTCATAAACGGTATCGATATCGGCAGATTGCTCGAGCTTAAATCCGGCATCGTACACTGCATATACTTCTGCGTCTCTTTCCGGCATCTTGGATATCGAATTGCCGTTTTCGTCAACCCAGTCAAGTATCTCGCTGCCGCTGATTTCGGTTATGCCTGCAAAGAAACTCAAATCGGCGTCTTTAGGCAGGAGTCCGCATTTAATTACGTTTTCGCCATCCTTGTATGTAACTTTATAGACGTCGGTCAGCGTTACGGACGCTTCCGCAGATACCGTATAGCTCTCTCTGTTGAAGAACATCGAAAGCATCGGAAGTTTGTTGAGAGCCTTTTCCAATCTCGAATTCCACTTGAGGATACGAGAATCGGTATAAGTATTCTTAATATAATCGGTTACGGCAAGTCCTTTACTCTGAATCCTGTACAGCCAAGTTTCCACAAACAATTCGTAATTATACTTAGCCGCAAAGAATTCGCCGTTTCCTCTATAAAAATCCATCATAGTTTTGGACTGGAATCTCTGAGGAACGAAAGTTACGAGTTCGATGAGAGCCGTCTTTATCTTCTCGAAGTACGGTTCGATTTTCTTAAATTCATTAAGTATTCTTTCGTTGGTTATACCATCGGGGAAATATTTCCCGAGACGGGTATTGTCTATGCAACTTACGATATCGATCTTTTCGAGAAGGTTGTAAACTTGTTCAAAAGTTATAGTCTTAGCGAATTCGGCAAACTCGTTAACGTTTTTGTCGAGAGCTGCGAATATCTTAAGTTTTGCGCTATCCGAAAGCTTGCCGGTAGCGATTGCCTTGTTGAGGATTCTCGTGAATGCCTGCGGAACGTTTACGCTTACCGAATACACGCCGTCTTTGTGGCTAACGCTTACATTATCGGCAACGATTTGAGCAATACGTCGAAGTCTTGCGTAATTGTTTGCATTTGCGAATTCGAATCCGAAGTTTACGGTAATATCAAGATTACCTCTGGACTCCGTAACTACTTTAACATCAACCGAAAGTAAATTGCGGAATTGCTCGTCCGTATATGTAGCAATTTCACTCGGAAGAGGAAGTCTCTTAACAAGAGCCTTGATAGAATCGGTTCTTACCGAGCCGTCGTATATAACCAAGCCGTCTACCGAAACAGACTTTATCGAATTTAAAATTTCTTTGACAGCGGCAGTGTCCACTCCGTTCTGCAATGCTGCCAACAAGGTAAATTTGTTATCTACGGATGCGGCGGTGAGAGCCTGAACCGCATCGGTATAAACGTCCAGCAGCAAACTCTTAAATCCGCTTTCGGGACGAGTAAAGTTATCTTTTACTACGAGATCCAAAACGTTTGCCTTGTACGCTATTTTATAATACTGCCTGTCTGCGAGGTACTCGGTTTTAAAATGCTCCTTAACTTCGTCGGCAAGATTCTTTATGTAGTCGTCTACGTTAAAATCTTCCTTATTTTCGGGCAATTCGGGAAAGACGAAATCCTCCGGGAGCTGAAAATCTTCCGGAAGTTCGGGAATCTCTATATCCCCGGGTAGCGTAAAATCTTCGGGCAACAATTCCTCGAGTCTTTCCTTATAGTCTTGCGGAACCTGATTCCAAAGCCAATCCGGAATTCCGTAAGTGTTCTTTATTTCTTCGGCAGTTATAGCCGAAACAGAGAACACGGACACCAACGACAACATGACGATAAGCATCGTCACTATAAGTATCGGTATCTTTTTTACAAATTTTCTCATACAACTCTCCTTTTTATTGGTAAGTTTGCAATACACCAAAGGTGCCACACTGAAAGTTATACCACCTGATATAAAATTAGTCAAGAATAAAATATTAAAATGTCAAAAAAACTTATATATTTTATGTTTTTTGTCTTATGTGTCAAAAAACGCACGGCTGATAACTCTCTACTTTTTCCTTTTTTTCTTTTTCAATATCGCAAACGCAGCTGCCGCTCCGCCGAGAACGACTACCGTAATCGCCGAAATGCTGATTATTGCGGTTTTACCGCTGAACCATCCGCCCTTCTTTATATTTTCTTTTTCAATCGGCGCACGAGAATATTCGGCTACGAATTCTATGTCCGACGTTAGTTCGCCGCCTATGCTGCGGCTCCATCCCGAAAACGAATACGTAAATTCGTCGTCACTGTACCTTGGCGGCGGCGCAGGCGCAATTATATCTACGCCCAAAATACTACCGAAAGGATAGCGTTTTTCGAGCAATATGATTTTTTGTCCGTCTTTTTCGTACAAAAATCTAACGTTATACATAATTTTGGTGTAATCGCAATGCAATAATACCCCGAACGGAGGCATAAAAAACGAGCCGGAATCGACAGTGATTTTTACGTCTCCGTCGTAATAGTATACGTTTGCCGTATACCCGCTTTTTTCTTTTACTCGATAAGTTACGGCTTCTCCGGCATAGGCGCATTCAGCCGAAATCGTTAAGGCGTCGGCACACTCCGAAAATACGGAGACGCCATACTTGGCAGCCAAAACATATATGCCGGACTCTGCACGGTAAACAAACTTTTTTTCTTCGAAATTGTAAGTAAAATTATCGGCCGCCTCGCCGCTGTCTCCGTCTGTAAACGAAAGCTTGCCTCCGACAAAATCGATATTCACTCCACGAATCGTCACGGTTGAGCCTATACGCCTATCGCCTATAGCAATATCGGCTCCGTTTGTATTTTTTACCGAAGTAATAACAGTGTATTTGTTTGCGCCCGCAACAGAAGTCATAATTATGCGTACAGACAAAATTGCGCCGTAATTGCTCGAAGCTATCGCTTTTACGTGCGTCCTATCTATAATCGCTTCGACGTCATTAAGACAAATCGCAAGCGGCATTTCTCTTTGCGCCGCTCTCGCCGCAGCATCGAATATTCGAATTTCCGTTTTCTTATCTTTATCTAGCACGCTGTAATCTGCGCTTATTCTGACGACTCCGCCACGATCCGTAATCGAAAAGATTTCGCCGCCTATAATTTCGGCAATTGGCATTCGTGAAAATTTAGCGATATATTCTGCGTCACCGCTTACGGCAGTTATCTCTCTGTCGTATCCTCCGAATACAAACATATAATCGCCGTCGTCGTCTACCGAAGGCGTCGGGACCTCCGGCTTACGTCCGTACTCCGTTTCTGCTCTCAAAATCACGGAGTTTTTAAGCTTGTCGGGCAAAAACTCTTCGTTTCCGTATCTATAAACTACTGCGTATTTACGTTTTTTCTTATTATATTTTGCGTAAACGTTAACGATATCTTTGTCTTTCTTGCCGTCGGTGATATTTAAAAAGTTTACTTCTTCGCCTGTAATAAACACCCACTTTTCAAAAGTGTACTCGTATTCGACGTCCATATAACCGTTCGGATAAAAAACATACTTACCGAGCGGATCGTACGGCGTAACGGTCTTGGTCACAGACACGTCGCCGTTCTCGTCTTTGTAATTGAACACTACGGACAAATTCAAATTCACCGCAGAATACACGACGCTATCGCCGAAAACGACTTGCCTCGAATCCTCCGAAGAACTCAAAAAATCCCTCTCGTTTATTTTGCCATCCGCAAGTTGCGCCACCACTTTATCTAGGGCATAAAATCGAGCCGTGGCATCCTTATCGGATGTCGGATCTTCGACTTCTGCCGGCTGCTCGCCGGGATGTTCGGCATACGGTTGTTCTACAGGACGATCTACTTCTATCGGTTCCATTCCTCTGTCGTCGTTAGGCGGTTTCGGAAGCGTAGGCAACGCAGGCTTTTCTACGTTTAGGGGAGCATCCGGAAGTTTTACTGCTTCCGGGAAAGCTGCCTCGCCCTCTTTCGGCTTTGCGCAATTGTCGTCATCGACCGTGACTGTCGGAATCTGCGAAGTGCCGACGGGATAATTATTGAACTCGTTTTCCAATATTTCCCTTATCGTAAGATTTTTGTTGACGCTTTCCGACTTTCGTATTTCATAAAGAATGGTAGTCTTTTGCAAATCAAACGTCCTTGTTTTGTCATATGAAAGCACCGGTTCGTCGGAAAGAAGATTGCTTATAAGTATAAGTTGAGCCAACAAAATCATATATTTTTTATCTTTTGCCGGATCTTGATCGGTGTTTTGCGCCCGAACCATCTGCCTTATATGAAAATTCTGCCAAAAGTATTCCAAGTAGCTCGTCAATTTACATATCTGAGTAACTATCAAATCGTAGTTTGCGCAATAGTACGCATATTTCTGCTGTAAAGTTTCGCACTCCTTATACTCTGCAAATATTCGTCTTACGGTTACGGTCGTTTCCTTTGCAAGCGCAGCAACGCCTACCACTTCTTTACCCAAAGCAACTTCCATTGCCGCCGCATTGTCCAAAAAGGCGTTTAGCACGGTCGTTACGGAAGAACCCATAACTGCAGAATATACGTCTCTGTTAAGCGAAGTCATCTTTACGAATATGGAATCCAAAGCTGCGACTCTATGCTTAATAAGCTCCATTTTACTCTCGTAAATCATATATTCCGCCATTCTTTCATCGTACACTTTTTTTTGTTCGAGATACTTGTTATATGCGCTGAGAGCGGCGTTATATCCGAGCAAATCTTCTTCGTACTTTGTCAATTGTTTTTCATATTCGGCGCAGGCAGCTTCGTATGCGGCGACTCTTTCGTCATACTCCTTTTTTTGCAGAAGATACTCGTCGTAGATTTGCTTTTTTTCGAGATAATCGGAATACGCTTCGAAGGCTTTTAATTGTAAGTTATAAGAAGCAAGTCGTTCCGCATACTGCTCGTAAGCAAGTTTTTTGTTTTTATATACGCTATACTCCGAATTGACGTTTGCGGCGTACTTAGCTTCATTTATCGCATAATTCGTTATTTCGTTGGCTTGAGAAACGGAAATGACTGTAGATATAGAATAGTTTATATCGAACTTATCTTTTTTTTCGACTAAATCGCAAATATACGAAGCGCCGTCGGCAACAAATTTCACTTCGTTGTTTCCATAAGAAATCGAACTCGGCACGCACACGAGCGTAGCGCCGTTTTTTGCTTTAAATTCTTTTGCCGGTGCCGTTATTTCGTAACCGCTGCCCGTACTTTTGACGGATATGCCCAAATCTTTATCCGTACCTAATCCGTTGTTTATTCCGTACGAAAACTTTATATCGCAATAATTCTTCGTGTAATTTCTTTCTTCGTCGGTAAGCCGAACGCCGAGCATGTCCGCTACGGATGCTGCGTCGATACTTTTTCGATAATCGGAACTTACTCCCGTCGCAGAATAATCGTAAGCCGAAACGCCGACCGCCGAAACATGACTTATCGGTGTGACGGAAGCTGCGGCTATAGCCATACTAAGTATCAGACATATAAACCATATTTTCTTCGACATCGGTTTCTCCTTGACGTTATTTTATCGGTATGGGCGCAAATCGAACCGAATTTTTCCATGTCAAATTCGATTTTACGAATCCATAATATAATTTTAACATACACGCATACAAAAAATCAAGCGGCGGCAAAAAATTATTTTTTGCCGCCTACATAAAATTCTTGCATATCTTCTTTGCGTAACACACCCAAAAAACCGGTAAACGCAACGCCGCAATCTAACCTCACTTTCGAAAAATCCGAAAACCGGTTGCCTCTTTTATTCGGCCCGATTGTTTTGATTATTCGACCGGAAGGATTGTCGTAAAAACACGGCGTATGTCCAAAAAGCACCGTCTTGTCTCTATTTATTATCGATTTTTCTTTAAATCTTCTATCTGTCAGAAGAATTTGAGGCATTTGCTCGGAAATCTTCTTAATCAACCCTTTTTCATCCAGTTCCACGCCCGCATGAACGCACAAAAAATCTTCTCTGTCTATATACAGCGGCAAACTTTCAAGATAGTCGAGCAAATCCCAGTCTATCCTTTTGCAATCGGGAAAATAACTCGCAACCATATACGGAACGTCGTCTGCGTCGTCGACGCTTTGCATAAGGCTGTCGTAAAATTTTAAAAAGTAATACTCGTGATTACCGATAATCATCTTAAAACGATCGACCGAAGCAATAAAACTCAAAAGCTTGACTGACTGTTTCCCTTTGTCTATCGCATCTCCGCATATTATCATCTCGTCGTCCGAAGAAAACTTAATCTCATCGAGCAATCTCATAAAAAGGTCGTATTCGCCATGTATATCGGACACAAAATAAGTAGACATTCTTCCCTCCGACTATCTCCGCTATAAACTTCAAAAGGCATATCGTAAAATATACAAGTTTAAGATGCCTATATATCTTGCGTGTGTGGATACAACTTTAAACATTCATTATAGAATAATTCTTTCCAAACCTAACCATTCGGTTAGTGCGTAAAAACAACGTCCTCTTTTTAACATACTTCTAAATCGCCTACGATACTTCTAAATCGCCTACGCTTTACTTTTCCTCTATCCAGCGTGCATACAAAGTCAGGTCTTTATTTACCGACGTAAGGTCACCGAATCGAGAATAGACGTGTTCTTGTCCTACATACAAATTCAAATCTTTTACGGTATACCATCCGTCAAACCTGTATCCGTCTCTTACGGGTACGGGCGGTGCGGATATTCCGTCATCTCCCGAACTGAGGTAATCGCCGTGTTTAATTCCTCTATATATCTTTATAGTCGAACCACCGTCAAAAGCACCACCGTTTGCGTCAAAAGTAACCGAATGCGTTGTATCTACAGTCTTAAAGGATATAACTTCTTTCCAACTGCCGTTTTCTTTTATGTATATGACCTTAGCCGCAGTATCAAAATAGTAATCGCCGTTTTTGCCTATGCTGCCGCCGGGTTGCTCTACCCCGCTAATCCAATTGCTCGGTTCGCTCGGCTTATCGAACTTAACTTCTTCGGTAAGACCGTTGGTATACGATATTACAAGCACGTACTTTGTCGGGTCTTTTTCGTCCGCTTTAGTGGTTACGTTTTTTACTCCGTTAGCCATGGGAACGTCAAATTCCGTAGGTTCGCTGTCGTCATCGAAAGTCACTCTTAATTTTGCGCCGGTAATAACGCCGGTTTTTTCGTCCTTAATCTCGATAAGCTCGATACTCTTGATTCCCCTGCCGTCTTTTGCTTGCGGCAAAATAATTTCCTTGGGAACTCTGCCATCGCTGAATGCAAAAGTAAGGTACGGCGAAGCGTGCGTTTCGTCGGCTTCGTTTAACGTAACGTGCGAAATATACACGCCGTGCGGAATTTGAAAAGATACCGGCTCTTTTCCCTCATCGGTAAATTTTACCGTAACCGTAGTTACGCCCAAATCGTCGTCTTTAACCGTAACTATGTCTGCGATTCCGTTGCCGGCATCGCCTTGCGGTCCCTCTTTGCCAAGCTCGGTAACTCCGTCCGCCTGTACTTTTTTTATCGTGCCGTCGTCATACGTTATCTCAAAATAATATTTTTGCGAAATTTCGTCGTAAGTTATAGCCGCCGATACCATTTCGGCATCGCCGCTAAAGCCCATTCCGCAACCGACGGCAAACAAACATAGCACAAAAATCAAAACACAAGTAAAAAATTTTTTCATAATCAATCTCCGTTAGCGTAAGAAATCATATTTTCAAGGCTCGGAGCGCTTCCGAGTTTGTTGGCGTTAGTATAAACAAACTTAAACGGTTTCACTCCCGTCACTATGGTTACCACTTTCAAAAATGCGTTTTGGTTAAGCCCGCCCGAACTGTTCAGACTTCGTCTGAGATATTCTTCAAGCAAGTCTACCTCCCGAATCGGTCTCAAATCCCTCGCATATTCGTAATCCTCGTATTCGACTACAGACGCATTTGCGCCTCCGCCGTAAAAAGCGATTGCGATATTTGCTTTACCGTCGTATTGATAACCTTGATTAGCCGTCTGCCGACCAACCAAAGTCTTTAGCGGAAAAATGTAATCTATATCCACTTCACCGAAACTATCCTTGTTTAATTCTTTTAGCATATCTGTGATATTTTCGTTGATAAGTCCGGATATATCCATATTACTTACTTGTTTGTAATCGTAAAATGCGGTCTTGCCGGTAATCTTGAGTTTGACCGGATAAGATATTCCCGAAACCGACGACGTGGACATAAGTCCCAACATCTCGAATAAGCCGCTTACTTTTGACGGTGCCTGAGTACTGTATAGGAACGGACCGTTAAACAACGATTCCATTGCTATAGCAGCAATACCGCTTCGCTCGAATTGACAATTGTTTACCGTGACGTCACCTTTAAACTTACCCTCCACTTCGCTAAGTTCATCCAAAGCGTTCTGCAAGGAAATCAACGCTTCTTTTATCTTTTCGGTATTTTCGGAAGTAATGCTACCTATAAGGTATTCTTCCAAAAGTCTGTCTCCGGCAGCATCCTTACTTAAGTATTCGCTCAGCGTAGCCGATATCCGATTGCCGTACAGATCTACAAGCTGTTTTTTGCCGTCACCGACAGCGACGTACTCGTTTGCACCCAGCGACATAAGGAAGTTTTGGCTGTTGCGCATATAGCAATTATCTACTTTGAGAGCATTACACGAAAACGCTCTGAACACAGTTTTGCCGTTAGATATCTCACAATTTTTAATCGTAACATTATCCCCGCTCACTTCGCAAACGGTACCTGTATATTCTAACTTTTTGTAACTGTTTACATTGTCGCAGTTTTGAAGCTTTACGTCGTTAACGGTAATGCCGTCGCCGTCAACGTAAAACCCTATATTGTCTTGACCGTATGCAGCGACTATGGGTTGAGATACATCTCCGAGCGAATAGAAAGGTAACGGACCTCTAAAAAGGTTTTCGGGCGTTAAGACGTTAATTTCTTCGCCGCTTACCGAAGCGATTTCGCCGTACGGATACGCCAGAGCGTGCATGTTTAACGTATAACCGTTACCGTAAAAATCTTTTTGAACTCGAACTCCGACGTTGACGAAATCGGAAATTTTTTCGCTTTCCGGCTTTCCGTCGTTATACTGCATAATGTAACGGTTGTTATACTTTGTTTGCAAAGAATAAATTTCGTTTTTAAAATTATACGTTTTCTTTGCCGAATCGTAGTTTCCGAAATACGCCCAATTGTTGGCAGATAACGCAGATTCGCCGTAAGCACGAGACTGAAGCGACTTACGCAAAACTACCGTTTCGCCGCTTTGCGACGCATTGGTACAATATAGCAACTGATTGTAGTCAAAGACGTTGATTCCGTCTTTGACAACGGTAAATTTAAGTAAATAATCGCTTATGCTTTCATCATCGACCTTAAAGGCGATGCAAGCCTCGCCGTGTTCCGACACGGTAACGGTAGTGTAATCCTCGCTAAGCGTTACGTTATCCGAACACTCTACTTGCAACGCTTCTTTCAAACTACTCGGCGCAGTGGTTACCTTTATTCTGAAAGACGCCTTTTGCTTTTGAAAATTCTTCAAATCGTACTCGCCGATATACGTTACGCTGTCAACGTTATTGCCCTTGGCTATCTCGTAAGTTGCCGCTACTGCGCCCTTATCGTAAACAATAGCCTCAAAACTTCGGCTGACGTTTCCTTTTTTTGTCGAGCACGTTACTATAACCGCCCCTTCAGATAGCGTAGATAAATAATATTCGCCGTTTCTTTGCACTATCTTGGCAAGCGGCTCCATGCTGCCCTCTTTGTTCCTTACGCTCCAAACGAGGTCGTTGTCGCTGCCGACTTTGTAATTACGAAGATTTATTCCGTCCGCCTCGAGGCGCTGTTCCGTATTTATTTTAACGGTTTCGACATCGTCGTATTTCCACGAAATATCCGAAATATCGACGTCGACGTATATGTAAGTTGCGTTTATCGTGACGGTGGTCAGAATACACATGAGAAACGGTATCAAAAGCAGAATTACCAAATTACGTTTTTTCATTAGTTTTCAGCCTCCAATCCCAAGAACAATTCGCCGGCTCTTTTCTTTACGTTTACGCAAATCGGAGCCAAAGCGGCAATCGCTACCGCCGTGGCAACAAGCAAACTGAGGTAAACGTTAAGACCTGCGAAAGAAAGCAACGAACCCGTTATCGCTACCGCCGCCGGATATCCGTACGAACATGCCGTACTGAAACCGTTCTTGCGTTTTTTGCCGTGTCTTATGCTGAGTTCCTCTACGAGAGACGCCATATCGAACGCAGACAGAGAAACGAGCGCACATATAAGTGCGAACGGCAACACTACCCATCCTATTACCCCTGCCGCCGTAAGCGCCGCAAGAGAAATCACTAGCGAAGTGACTGAAAGCGTCATCGGCAAAGCGACTTTTACTATAAGCTGGGTTTTGTAGTCTACGGGAACCGTTTTCATATTCTTTACGGTTTGTTTTTCCATAGATATATAGGAGTTTGCTCCCTGAGCGATCGTCGTAGAAAAAATCATAATAAAGAATATATCCACGCACGGAACGAATGCCGGCAAAAACGCAGTATAATATCTTATCGTACCGCCGGAAAAAACAGCGTTCATCGCTTTAAGAACCAGCGTAAGCAAGAACGGTTGTACTACAAGCAATCCCGTAAAGGAGAAGATATAGTCCGAATCTCTGAAAATAAGCGTAAGCTCTTTTTTTATAAGCGATTTAGTTACGTCAAGGATTTTAATTTTGCGGCGATTTCGGCTCTTTGACGTAAAATTGATACTTCTGACGTAATTATAAGCAAAAACCGTTATAGTGAGTCCGAGGCAGAATATTCCTCCGCCTATCAGCAAATAAATCAAAAACGCCTTACCGCTTTTCTGCACGAATATATCCATCAGGAAGTTTACCGGGAGCGCATAAGTACGGAAACGAATGAGACTTTCGATTCGCTCGGACGTAAAAATCAAAGCGATGCTGTTGTTTACGACGAGATCGGTAAACAAACCGAGCGCCTTTGCGTAAAAATATGTAAACGCTGCCATTACTACCGTAGCGATACACAGCTTTACTATAGGTTTGTTTTTTAGGTACTTAGACAATATAAACAGCGGATACACAAGCACGAGCGCCACTCCGCCCTCGAACAAAAACGATGCCGCCGGATAAAACAACGCCTTATAAAAGTACATTGCCGAAAAATTTTGTCTCGATCCGTACACTGCGAGCAACGGAAAAACAAACATAAAAGCGGTAATATAGTGAGTCGCAAAAAGCGTAATAAGCTTAGACGATATTATCTGTCCGTTCGTAACCGGGCGTACGGACAGCATCTCGATATCCTTTGCGTCGAAAAACAATTTCTTTGCGGTAAACAGATCCGACACTGTCATAAAACACGTTACTATAAACAAAAACACGCACAAAAATGCGTCGGGAGCGCCTTTTATATCGGAAATTTTGGATAAAATGCCGCTAAACAAATATATCTCCAAACCTATGAAACAGGCAAAAACGAATACGACGAAAGACGCAGAAGCGAGTCTGCGACCTATCGTTGTCTTTTTGCCGATCATAATTCGGATATCCTTTAGCAACAAATTAAACATCAGTTACTCTCCGTAAGTCTCCAAAAACAGTTTGCTAAGTTGTAATCTTCGGTTAGGCTCTTTGTTAAGGTCGTAAAGAGCGGAAACTTTGCCGTCGTTTATTATTGCGACTCTGTCGCAGATTTTGCTTACGAGTTCGATATTATGCGAAGTAACGAATACGGTTTTGTCGTGGTTCGCATACTCTCGCATCATTTTTTTCAATTCTTCCACAGCCATTATGTCCAAGCCTACCGTAGGCTCGTCCAACACCCAAATTTTGGGATTAAACAGCAAGCTGGCAACGAGGCAAAGCTTTTGCTTCATACCGTGAGAATAATCGGAAACGGGATTATACAGTTCTGTCTCGGCAAGCTTAAGACGGTTGCATAGATACGTGTAGTTCCGACGAAATTCGCCTTCGGAAATTTTGTACACGCCGGCGATAAACTCAAGATAATCTATGCCGGTCATAACTTCGTAGCACGAAGGCTCGCTCGCAACGTATCCGTAGCAACGTTTTGCCTCGAGCGGTTGTGCGACAACGTCGTAGCCGCACAACGTAATCGTACCTCCGTTAAATTGTTTTGCGCCTATCATACAATCTATGGTGGTGGACTTACCTATGCCGTTCCTACCGATAAAGCCGAACAATTCCCCTTCGAAAACTTCGAGATTGAGCCCCTTAAGGACCTTCTTTTCGCCGTAAGACTTGTATAAGTCTTTGATAACTATTGTAGGAAGGCGTTCAGCCGTAGTAACGTTATCTCTTTCGGTCATCTTCCCCTCCCGTGCTTACACAGCCAAATAACTTTTCTGCCCTCTCTCTCGGTAAAGACGAACTGAGATCGGCATCTTCGACACACGACTTTGGTATCGCCGCCGAGCGAAGCAGCCTTACAAACAGGGCAAAACTTTTTGTAGGCGTCGCCGTCTGTCGGAACTATGCGAAGTTTTCGCTTAAACCATTCGAGCATAAGGCGATACTCGCTTAGTCCGGACGCAAACAACGTTTCGTCGCCCGAGTAAATGTTCCACACGCCTATATACTCGTCGCCTTGTCCTATCCCTAACGTCGAACTTTGAGTTACTCCCGACTTTTTGTCTGTAACCGTTATCGTTACGGCATTGTCGAAATTTGCCTTAAGGTCGAATCCGCAACCGACAAACTCCCATGCTTTTGCCTTGTTTTTTAGCGAAAATCCCAGAGTTTTTAACGCTTTAAGCGTCAAAAGTTTATAAAACGAAATCTCGTCTTTTTGCGAGTCGGTTACCTTGTATTTTACGAAATCGTCGTAAAATTTGTAGCACTCTCTGTACTTAGGATCTTTAATAAGTATGTTTGTGGGCTTTACCTTACCTCGAAGGCGTTTTTCTTTACCTACAGTCTTATAAAAATTGGTTTCTTTGATAAAATCCACTTCCCGGCGAAGCCTGTCCGTACTACAAAATTTTTGACTTAGCTTAATTGCATCGAGCGAACATGCTCCGTCGTCTATCGACGGCAGAATTTTAGTATAAAAATCGACGTATCTGCTGAGTTCTTTGTCTATCTCGTCGATTAGCATTACGACGAATCTGTTTTCGTATATGGCAAGTTCGTCGGTATGCTGGAAGTAATAGATGTTTTCGGGAATCATTACCGCTTTTCGACGTTTCCAAAGGCTGCTGTCCCGGCAAACTCTGCCGAAATCGTCCGGCGAAATCTGTTTTGCTTTTTCTACCCTCGTAACTATTTCTTCTCGCTTTGTAGACAAGTGCGGTCTTGCGGCTATCGACGCTATTACTCCGAGAGCAAAAGAAATGCGCTCGAACACGAAGTCGTCCGCTCTCAGCGATTCTTCCTGCAGCGAAAAATCGCCTGCGTCGTCTAACGAAGAAAAGACGTCAAGCGGAGTTCGGTCGCCGAAAAACGAGTTTAACGACTCCGAACATTTATTAAGTTGCAGACATTCCGCTATTCTCATCTGTAATTACAAGGTCCTGATAATTTTGTTTAACGTTCTTTCGCTACGGGGCAAAGTTCCTGCGCCGTAAAGTTCGCCGATAAGCTCGACTATCTCTATAAGGGCGGATTTTACGTATTCTTCAAATCTGCCCTCGAGTTTTGCAAACAATTTTTTGCAAAGCATAAGGTCGATTGCGTCCTCTTTTTTGCCGCCTGCGCATACAAAGGCAGGAACGACTGCTGCGATCTGATTGATTATACGGTTACCTATCGTTACGTCGAATCTGTCGTATACAAATTCGGCAAGTTTGTCTATCTTTGCCATATCGTCGTTAGAAAGAGCAAATTTTTTGTCGTTTTTTGCCGATTCCAACATGTTTTTGAATGTGCTACCCGTTAATTTTATCGGTTTAACTTCCGCCTTGGGCATAAACGGCGTGTTTTTGGACACAAACTCCATGGTTACGGCTCGGTCGTAAACCTTATCGGTTATGGTAAAGGTAGAGTCATCTCGGTTTGCCGTACCCACAAAATAACTGAGTTCCGGGATACGGATATATCCGTCTTCGAGTTTTACCGGCGGCACGAAGTCGTGCGGGAAATTCATCAGCTTTATCTTCCAATCTTCCGTGGGGTACTCGAGTACGCTCAAAAGGTCGGCAAAATAGTATTCTACTCGAGAAATATTCATTTCGTCCAATACGTAGATGTTTATGGCGTCGGGTTCGTAATTTGCCTTATACAAAGCCGACAAAAATTCGGTCTCGGTATAAGTCTTGGAAAATTCGTTAAAATAGCCCAAAATATTTGACTTATCTCGCCAAGTTGCCTGTACCGGCATAAAAAGCACGTTTGCGCCCGTAAACTTGCCGAAATATCTCGGAAGCGACGATTTACCCGTACCCGACAAGCCTTCCAAAATTTCGAAATGGCTGGCTGCGAATCCGCTTACGAAGAATCTTATGGTATCTATGTCAAAATAAAGATTATGGCTGTAAGCAAGATAGTCTCTGAATCTGTCGCACAGCTCGCCGAGCGAAATTTCGTCGCCTTTCGTCGGAGGAAGATCGAAGCCTTCCAGCTCAACATCTATTGCCGAAAGCGTGGGGAATACGACCTCTCTGTCTTTGAGTTCCTCGGAGTCTACTACCGTGCGATTGTCGCCGCCGCCTTCGCCTCCGCTTACCGCAGTTGCGGCAGCTGCGCCTACCGCTCCGCTACTCGACGCATTTACGTCAAAACTGCCTGCAACGTCGTAATTGTCCATGCCTTCGTCCTCGAAGACCGGCTCGTCTGCCGTACCGAAGAATCTGAACGGCTTGTCTACAAAGACAAAGTTGACGATAAGCATCAAAAGAGCGCCTATCGCTACAAAGGCTACTAAGTATATGACGGTGGTAAGAAGGACGCACTGACCGAGGTACTTCATTACAGCCGAAAGGTTCTCGCCGGTAAAGGGACTTTGGAACAAAAGTCCTATGCCGATGCCCGCTAATTCAAATCCCGCAAAGTCCAATACATACCAACCTATCATTTTGAGACTTTTCGGGCTTTTTTTCTTAAATATGGCGATACGACGCAAAAAACATATTCCGGTTACCGCAATAAGCGTAAACACGGCAACCATCATCACCATGATGAATCCGGACATATGTCCTTTTATCGGTTCGAAATTCATACCCTGCGCTATTATATTGATAATATTCTTTGTCGGAAAAATCGAGTGAGCGCCGTCTATGCAAGCGCACACAAACACAAGCAACAAAGAATATACGCAGGCAAGACCAATGGTAATCAGCGTCTTTCTCGTGAATAATGTTTTTATCATGTTTCCACCTCTGAGATGTTTTTTTACTCTGTTACTCTTCTTTCAAGAAAAGTAAGAAAGAATTTTAAAAGGTTCCTTTTTTAATTATCCTAATCAAGCGTTCTTACGCCGTAACGCAACCTTATTTTACTCGGTTTCGTTATCCGCATGTTCGGACGGCGGCGGATTATATTTGACAATTTCGTCGGCGACTTCTTTTGAGATAAAACCGTTGTCGTCGAAATGATAAATGAATTTGTCCAGGTAGAGTTTTTCGAAATATTCCGTCCTTACGTCTACGTCGTCGCTTATCTCTTCGGCATCGGCGGAAAGCAGCTCTATAAGCATGTCCTTACGTTTTTGACGAACTTCGCTTATAACGCCTATGCGGTTATCGAACATTATCATGCAGTATATAACGGCAAGAACGGTAGCGATACCCGAATACGACTGAAAAAACAATATAAACAAACCTACCGTCGGGAGATATTTGCCGCTATACTTACCGACTACGTTATCGAAAGACGGGCGCATTTCGTCCACGCCGTTGTTTGCGTCGCCCTTAGTCGTGTAAGTTCCGTCCGGATTGACGCTTACAATACGGTGAATAATAATTATGCCCTCTTTGTTACGATAAGCAATAACGTCGTACTTTTTCAGCTCGTCGGCATTTTTTACCTTTTGCAAAACAATAACGCTGTATGTGGGAAACTGATCGTTGAGATTATTCTCTTCAAGGTACTTATTGTCCTCGTGTTTTTTCTCCATCGAACCCGATGCGACAACCATAAGCATTTTGTTGCCTATAGCCGTAGCGTTGCCGCTGATTCGGTTAACTATGCCGATAATCAAAAAGATGGCGATTATCGCAAAAACTACCGAACCGACAACCCGCTTTATCGAAGAAATAATCTGCTTGCGACGAATTTTCTTTTCCGAATCCGCTTTGGCAAATTCGTCTATAATGTCTACGTCGAACCTACCTGCGTTATACTGCTCGACCGTAATCTTGGTGTACGCTCCGAAAAGTAGCGTAAAAACCACCGAAAAACAAGTTACGGCTAAAATCGTTATTATAAGCGCTATCAGATCGAGTTTGTCCATATTACGTTACATCTAAAAAAGCAAAAATCTCTCTTACTTAAATATCGATTGAACTGAGTTACAAAAACAGCATATTTATTGTCGCTCGGAACAATTTGCAAGCCTCTGAGACGCTATCGAAATTTCGCCTTTTGCGTCTCTGCGCTACGCACTAATCGGCTTTACCGAAAACCGCTTAAAATGCGCATGTTTACTTTAAGATTTGTTGATTGCTATGACGGAAACGTCTTTACACCCTGGCGACAAAAATAAAAATGTCTGCAAGTCCCGCAAAAAACGTCATGCTTTGCGGCTGCGTTCGATTTGCTTAGGGTTTGCTGAAATTTTTGCCCTTTAAAAATACTTTCTGCCGCACGTTAGTCGTAATGCGCCGAAAAAACGGCTGTAAACGGCTGCTGTATTAGCTGCTGTATTAAATACCAAAAGGACGAAGAAACTTTTTGTCGGTCTCTCCGTCCTACCGAATATTTATTGAAAAATTTTAGTTAAGACTATCATTTAGAAACAGCCTCAACCGTTACAACGAAACAGCCTCAACCGTTACCACGAACTTAAGGTTAGCGGCGTCAACATTTCCCGATTCATCCACGAAAAGGCTACGCAACTCGGTCATAATTTCCTTTTTTTCGTCCACGGTATAAGTCTTATCTGGCAAATGATCGGGTCCTTCTTCTCTGTCAAGATATCTACCGGGGTTGCATCCTTTGAACTTTTCGCCCCAACCAAACGTAACGTCAAAAGTAAACCTCTTTTCGTTTTCGGTTGCGCCGTCTGTAAACATACTATCCCCCGCCGAAATAGTTTTCGGCGCAGTTGTCTTAGACGTATCGGAAGGAAGCGGTAAAAATCTGCCATCCGTATCTACGGCGTATTCCGGCAAAGATATGTAAGCTTTTTCGGCATTATAAGTATACGTTCTGTTCTTCAAGCTGCCTTCGTTTGTTTCGGTCCAAGTATAGCCTGCCGCCGTTAGAGCTTTGTCGCTGATCTTTATCGTTATATTAAACTTTTCGAGTCTGTCATAATTCTTTATCGTACCGGTTACGGTTGCGACAAGAACTTCCCTATCGTCTTTTTCATCACCTACAGGAGCTTTATACCTTATATCTGGATGCTTGTCGTCCGCCTGAGGGCCGAAGCAAACGAAGTCTTTACCCTCTGCCATTGCTACCGTAAGACCGAGACGAGCGTCGTCTATAGTCGCAGTGGTAATATTACCCGTGCCTTCGCCGGATGCGCCGCTGCTTATGAGCCAAGCGGCAAAACCGGTAGTAATAAGGGCGAGCGTTACAAACAAACTTGCGGTTATCATAATCGCTTTTTTAGAAAAAGCATGTCTGGTAACTTTTTTCATAACTTTTTTCTCCTCATCTTAATATTGTTTGGACACGATGTTTCTATACTTCTCGTATCGTGTATGTACGTCTTGTCGTGTACTTCCGTCACCACAAACATTATACGTAAATAAGATTGCTTTCGTCACGTTTTCGGCGTAACGTTACATCTTTTTAATAACACAAACGCTTATACCGTTTGCTGTGCGTTTGCCTTGGAAGCTATCGTTACTTCGTAGCTAATTCCGTTAATTTTCCCTTGCATAGCGTTAAGTTCCAAGGCTTTTTTCGCATTGTCGTCATTATAATCGAGATTGTTAAAGTAATCGTACGGATTAATATGAGTTGCGTCGGTAAATGCCGTACCCCAAGCAAACGTAATGGTTATCGTAAGTGTATACTTATTGTCAGCGCCTTTTGTAAATGCACTCTTTTTTATTTCGATAGCAGTGCCGAGAGTTACAGGAGTAGCGGAAACGGTACCATAGCTTATGGTCGGACTCTTGACATAGTTTTGACTAACCGCTTGATTAAAATCACCATTGGCGTCATCCGAGCTTCCTTCTACGGCTGCTTTCTTTGCATTCATAGTAAACGTAAACGTGTCGGGAAGATAATTATCAAAAACCGTTTCATCATCCCACGCATTACCGTCGGGATCAGTCAGAGTAAGTGTAAGAGTAGCGGTAAGATTTTCCTTCCCCACATCGCTACCGGGCTTAAACCAGTCGCTGTTGTTGCTGTTGTTATCATCGTAACCGCTCGGCTTACCGAAGACAATACTTCCGTTGGTAATCGCTGCCGTGAGATTGTATCTTGCGTCCGTTACGCCGGATGCGGTAATCGTGCCGGTCTGCTGCTCTTTTACGTTCGGCGTAGTAATTATCCATGCGGCGAAACCCACGCCGACGAGAACTACGACCGAAAGAATGCTGATTAGCGTCAAACTAAACTTCTTTTTCATAAATATAATTCTCCTAATAAAACATACTGTTTTGACAACGGCAAAATGTCAAGCAACACAAAAACGTTTCGACTTTTCACAACGCAAATCGTCATAATTCGTCACGTAAAGCAAAAAAAATTCTCTCCATCTGTCAATTTACAATACCACTTTAACACGACATAACTAAAAAAGCAAGCATTTTTTAACAAATTTCTTAACATTATTGA
>ULUT01068563.1_pt1 | contig 25542 bp, 20 predicted proteins | sample 1958691 | NCBI WGS metagenome assembly ULUT01 (sample SAMEA4835766, study PRJEB28245) | human gut metagenome | biome: gut microbiome; material: fecal sample | place: Denmark | collected 2008 | reverse complement strand
ATTTTACCGTTCCGTCATGGAACTTCTCATAATGTAAATTATCCTCACCTTTGAAGATAATAGTATCGCCTTTAATATCTTTTATTTTTAGTTTGCCATCCTTAACCATCTGCTGTTTTTCGGTACGAATACGCTCCAGCAAAACAGAAGCTGGTTCATCATTTGGATCTTGCGAAACAAGCTTACCTCTAATAGCAAGGTCTAGAATCTTTTGGCGCAGTGCCTGAGTATTCATTATTCATCTACCTCGCCAATTAGTTTTTCCAATTCTTCGACAGCAGCCTGTATGCTGGCAGATTCTTCTTTAATCTGTGCAATCATTTCAGCAAGAGAACGCTCGTCCTTTTGTGCCAAATCAAGCCATTTAAAATCAAGTTTTAATTGGTTACGGCTGTATACCTCTTCTTCCGTGAACTTTCTCCATCTCCCGTTTGGATTTTCTTCGGAATATGTTGCCGTTCTATCGTTTATATGGCCGGAGCAGTAGCAGGCAACAAAATCATCAAGGTTGTTCCTTGTCATAGGTTTCGTAACAAGAGTGTGATTGATACCTGTTCTATAGTCATATACCCATATATCCTTTGTTGGAGTTCCCTTATCAAAGAATAAAACATTTGTCTTCACCCCGTTGGCGTAGAAAATGCCAGTAGGCAGGCGCAAGATCGTATGTAGATTGAAATTTTTTAGTAGTTTTTCTCTTACTTTTGCAGTTGTACCGCCATCAGTAAGCACATTATCCGGTAATACAACACCAACACGACCACCAGTTTTAACGATGGACATAATGTGTTGTAAGAAGTTAACCTGGTTATCGGATGTTTTAATAAACTCGGAACGAATCGTTGATACATCGCCGCTACCCTGCGGACGTGTGCCAAAGGGCGGATTTGCAAGAATCACATCAAATATTTTGTCTGATACGGTTGTTAATGAATCTTGACATACAATCGGACTCTTATCTGTACCGATATCATGCAGATAAAGATTCATGGATGCAAGTGTAACAACAAGTGCAGTATTATCTGCACCATAGAAAGCATTATTTCTCAAAAACTTCTGTTTTTCAATTTCCTTGCTTTGTGTTTTCATATGTTCATAAGCAGCAAGCAAGAAGCCGCCAGTACCACAGGCAGGGTCAGCAACGGTTTCTGTGATTTTAGGATCTACTACATCAACAATCGCATTGATTAACGCACGGGGAGTAAAATACTGACCTGCGCCACTCTTTTTATCTTGTCCATTCTTTTCGAGAATTTTTTCATAGATAGAGCCTTTGAAATCCCCATCCATCATGTACCAGTTTTCCTCCGACACCATCTCAACAACTTTTGCCAAGTGGGTAGGAGTATCGATCTTGTTGGAGGCTTTGGTAAAAATAGTACCAATCAATCCACTGTCATTAGACAGTTCTTTAAGGATTTCCTCGTATTTATCTACTATGTCTTGACCTTTGCATTTGGTTAAGTCTTCCCATTTGTAGCCTTCTGGGATTGAACTACCTAAGCCTAATACTTCCTTTTCGGAATCCATTTTCAAAAACAGGATGTATGTCAACTGTGTAACATAGTCGGTGAAGCCAACACCAGCCGAAGCAAGTACATTGGCAATATCCCATACTTTTTTTAACAGTGCAGATTCACTCTTTTTGGTTATTTCTTTATTTGACATATTATGCCACCTTTAATATATATTTTGATAATGTTTGCATTTCAGTTTTGAGTTCTGGTATACCAATAGCGACAATGGCTTTACGCCATAAATTCGTATCAATTTGGTTTAATTCCTCTGCGCCAAACGCACCTTCGCTGATAATGTAATCAGCAATTTGTTGCATAATCAATCTTTGTTCTTCTGTCAATTCAAACTTTCTGTTATATCGTCCGCAATACAAACTAAATCTTTGAGAGTAGCCACTATATAAGCTGACTAAGTTCGTATTCTTTTTAAAAGCATAACGAACTAATTGGATAAAGTTTGTAAGAGCAGTTAAATTATGTTTGCCCAGTTTTTCAACACTGCCATCAGTGTCTAAAATTCTATAGTTTCTCCATATCTCGTATGGAATAAATAATCTATTGGCAGCAATCAACTTATCCTGTAATATTCGTAGCATATCATGAGTAATTACAACATCTTCGGAATTATAAATAATTCTTAGGGCTTCAATGCTGTCTTTGTTATCTTTAAGACATTTTTCAAAAGAATCAATAAAATTTTTTGCAGATTCTTTTGAAAAGCCTGCATACAGTACTTTGTCTTTTGTACTATCTGAGATTACATAATAACCCGCTTGCATATTAAGTAATTCTTTTCGTGCGTCGATGTTTGCAATAAGGCCAAAAATCATGTTTCTTCTTGTGAAATTATCATACGAAGGATTGCAATAAGGGGGAAGTGTTCCTTGCGTTAATGCAGTATTAATAATGTCTGCTAATGTACGCGGTGCAAATTTATAGTTTTCGATAAATTCGGTCAAGTGTCTGCCTGAAATCGGATTATCTTCATAGCGCCTATGTATGGTGGCACAATAATCTCTGAGCAAAGCCAGGTTGTCATCCGAGACCTCGCCATGCGCCAAATGCTCTAATAGATGTTCAAGGCTGAGAACGTTTCTGGAAGAAATATTGCCTGTTGTTGGGTTTGGCATAGTTTTATCATGTTCGGTAACGCCAACAGCATCCACAATATAAAAACAGCTTTTTGTTTCGGCATTGGGTGTAATTTCTTTTAACTTATCATCAGAAATTACACGGCAGCCGCGTCCTTTCATCTGTGTGTATAATATTTCGGATTTAACGTCATTCATAAAAAGAACAACTTCAAGCGGTTTGACATCCGTTCCTGTAGCAACAAGTGTCACAGTAACTGCTATTCTGAATTCCTTGTCGTTTTTTAGTTCTCTAATAAGGGCGTTTGAATTTTCTGCGGAATAAGTAATTTTTTTGACAAAATTATCAGGTACTCTATTGTCGTTGAATTTTTCTGCAAAAACCTTTTTTACCGCTTCAACAATTTGTGTTGCGTGATTATCATTTTTTGCAAAAATAAGCGTTTTAGGAATATAACTCCAGTTTTCGTCTCTGTCGACATATAAATCAGAATAGATAGCATTACGATAGGCTGTTAATACTGTTTTAATCTGATTGGGGTTAATTACTGAGCGGTCTAACAAATTTGCTGCGTATTCAACAGTGGTATCTTTGGTGATAAACTCTCTGGCTGCACCATTTCTTTTGCTTTGCTCTCGAATCATCTCACCGGTTTCAATAGTTCCGCCATGTTCTGTAATTTTTGTAGAAATTCTGTACACGCGAGCTGGAACATTGACGCCATCTACAACGGAGTCGTTATAAGTGTATTTCTCAATAATGTTTTTATTGAAAAAAGCGTATGTTTCTTCTGTAGGTGTGGCTGTTAATCCTAAAATCTTTGCATCTTTAAAATAATCTAATACAGATTTCCATTTTCCATATATGGAACGATGACATTCATCGATTACAATAAATTGAAAATAATCTGGAGATAAATTAAAATTATTACCCAAGTCTATGGGGGTATCGGTTTTATCATCTTCATATAGACGTAAAAAATTTTTTTCACCGTCATCGTCACTTTCGTCAGGAAGTGAAGTACCAGTTAAGATGGCAAAAAGTTTTTGAATCGTGGATATGATAATATCTCCATCAATATTATCTTTACTTTTTAGACGATTTATTCGATATAAACTACTAAGAGCTTTTTTTTCTTCTGTTCGGTCAAACAGACTGAATTCTGTTTCTGTTTGTCTGGCGAGGTTATTTCTGTCTACTAAAAACAGAACTCTTTTTGTAGTGGTGTAATTAAGTAAGCGATAGGCTGCAAGACAAGCAAGGTATGTTTTACCTGCTCCTGTTGCCAAAATAGCAAGAGCTCTTTTTTTCCCTGCTTTCAAAGAAGATTCAAAATTTATTTCTGCTTCGTATTGGCACTCTCTTAAGCCTTTTTTTTCTAGTTTTGGCAGTGCACCATAATCAGACGTTTTTTTAATAAGTTGAAGCATTTTTTTAGGAGAGTGTATTTCAGATAATTCTACATAATCGCTATCTGGTTTGAGCATATTTTTAAAATATATTTTATTTCCATTAGCAAGATATACCAGCGGGATCTGATTTACAAACCAAAGTCCATACCAACCTTGCGGGTGATTTGAGTAATATTCAGCTTGCCTCACAACATCTTCGCCTAAATTATCAGATTCTTTCTTTGCTTCGATAACAGCGATTGCTTTATTGTCTATGAACAGTAAGTAATCACTTTCAGTGTTCCCCTGCATAATAGCTTCTTTAACTGCAGATGAATAGTTGGGGACATACTCGTTACGAGACACTATTTCCCACCCTGCGGCATGGAGTTGCTTGTCAATTTTTAGGCGAGCCAATTCTTCCGGAAACATGGCTGGATCCTCCTTATGTTTTGCTATATTCCGATAATAAATAATTATACGAAGATGAAGACTATAAAAAATGAATACCAATATAATTGCTAATTGTTTTTAATTTTGTCAGGTATAATTTCTAAAATATCATTAATTGAGGAATTTAGAACGGTACAAATTTTTATCAGGACTTCAACTCTGACGTCTTCGTTTCTTCCAAGTTTAGCCATAGCATTAGTAGTAATTTTTGCCTGTTTACAAAGCTGAGTTTTATTGATCTTTTTATCAATCAGTAACTTTCGTCCTTTTTATTTGCGTGTTTACAGCATTTTCTTTAATTCCTCGGTATTTTCAACAATAGTGACATTGTGGGCACGCATTTCTTCAAGTGCCGCCGCAACTGTATCGGGAGCGATTCCGCGGCAGGCAGCAAGGTTCAGGATGACCTCGAAACCTGCGGCACGTAATTGCAAAACAGTATTTTTTACGCAGTAGTCAGTAGCCAGGCCGCCGCAGATCACTGTAGTGATGCCATGTTCACGCAGATACTCGATCGCGCCGGTAGAAAGTGTGTTGGCTAAATCATGGTAACAGGCCCCATAGGGATGTTTGTCGATTTCAATACCTTTGTAGACCTGAAAGTCGTAGTTCTTAGGATCAAGACCAGTAATAAATTCAAAACCTTTGGTCCCAACAATGGCATGAGCCGGCCAGTATACATCGACATCGGGGTAGCCGCTGACGGGACTGAGCACAGGATGTCCGTTACCTGCGATCCAGACTGCCTGAGGGGAATGGGCGTCACGCGAGCCGATACGCAGCGATGCTAGAGCTGCCTGGGCATTCAGTTCCTCAACGATCTGGTCGCCTTCGGCAACCGGAAGTTCGTCCGGACAGACAGGAGTAAAGGTATTTTGAGCGTCGATATCGAACGCGGCGATTTTATTTTGGGCGGGTAATTTAGTAAGCATGGCAAAATCCTCCTTAAAAAAGATGTTTGTTAACAGTATTATACTCTATTTTGGCAGGTGATTATAGAGCTTCTTTAAATTGCAGGTAATTGACTGTGTGCTTGACAAGGTTTTTAAATCAGAGTAAGATGTGAATATGAATTTCAATTTCAAATTAGGAAGTGCTTTATGAAAAAACGTAATCCTTATAAAACAGCTCAGCAGGAAGCGATGCTGCAATATTTTTTAGAGGATAAACATAATTTTTTAACTGTCAAAGATTTGCTGAGCAGCCTGCAAAAATTGCAGATCGACATCGGTCAGACGACGGTGTACCGTTTTCTGGAGCGGCAGGCTTTGGAAGGATCTGTCATTAAAATCCAGCCGGTTGATGGATCGGGAACGCAGTATTGGCGTCTGCCTTGTCCGCAGGCTGATTTAAGAGGGAAGCTGGTGTGCCTGAAATGCAGAAAAGTCATTCCTCTGAGCTGTGAGCACTTAGATATGTTTTCAGAGCATGTACTGCATAAGCATAAATTTAATTTAAGCCTGCAGCACAGCATTTTATATGGTTATTGTGAAGATTGTGATAACTGAGCAGTCTGAGGAAAGAGGTGATAAAGAGTAAAAATAAGGTTGGTGCGTTCTGGCAAGGGCTCACCGGGGAGAAGTGAAGCGGCTTACTGCTTAATAATAAATTTTAGCTGCGGTAATTTGTAGGAGGTAAGAATGAAGAAGTTTTTAGTTGTAATATTGGGTATGGTTTTACTGGCGGCAGTCGGCTGCGGCAGTGAACAAAAACAGGCTGATGGCAAGCTGCCGGTAGTGGCAAGCTTTTATCCTATGGCTGATTTTACCAGACAGATCGGCGGAGATCTGCTGCAGGTCGATACATTGATCGCTGACGGTGTGGAACCGCATGACTGGGAACCGACAGCCAAGGATTTAACAAAATTAGGCAATGCCAGGCTTTTTGTTTATAACGGCGGGGTCGAGAACTGGGCCCGGCCTGCTTTAGAAGCTGTAAAGGACAAGCAGGTAGCCAGTGTGGAGGCCGGCAAAGGGCTGTTTGACGAAAAAGCTACTCATGTAGATCCGCATGTCTGGCTGAGTCCGAGAAAAGCTGTATTGGAAGTTGCTGCAATAACGGCTGCTTTGGTGCAGGCTGATCCTGAACATGCTGCTGTTTATAAAAAGAACAGCGAAGCCTATCAGGAAAAACTGCTGCAGCTTGACCAGCGTTTGACAGAGCTGGCGGCTAAAGCACCGCAAAAGCTGTTTGTCACGACTCATGCCGCCTTTGGTCATCTGGCTGAAGATTATGGTCTGCAGCAGGTTGCAATCATGGGTATTTCTCCTGATGCGGAACCAACTCCGGCTGATTTGAAAAATCTGATCAGTACGATCAAAGACAATCAGGTAAAATATGTTTTCTTTGAAACTCTCGTCAGTCCCAGGATCGCTCAAACTGTTGCGGAAGCCTCCGGAGCTGAAACGCTGGTGCTTGATCCGCTGGAAGGTTTGAGTGAAGCAGGCAGAAACAACGGCGACGATTATTTAAAAATCATGACGCGGAATATCGACAATCTGGAGTTGGCATTGGGCGTTAAATAAACGGTGGATCTATGGAAAATATCATTAAAATAAACAAATTAGGCTATAATTATGGCGAAGGCTGGATTCTGCACGATCTTTCGGTGGAGATTGCCCAGGGAGATTTTGTTGCCGTTATTGGCCCTAACGGGGCAGGGAAAAGTACGCTGCTGCGTCTTTTAGCAGGCATTCTGCAGCCGACTTCCGGCGAGATAGAGCTGTACGGAACGCCGCTGCCGCAATTCAAGGACTGGGAAAAAATCGGTTATGTACCGCAGAATCCTGCTAAACAGCATCGCGATTTCCCAATCAGTGTCAAAGAGGTTATCGGTCTGGGCCTTTTGTGTGGCAGCAGTATGTTTCAGAAAATTTCCCGGGCTGGCAAAGCCAGAGTAGAAACGATGCTGGAACGGTTTTATCTTCAAGAGCTTGCGCATCGTAAAATAGGTGAGTTATCAGGCGGTCAGCAGCAGCGTGTCTTTTTGGCACGCGCTATGGTGCGGCAGCCTGAACTGCTGCTTTTGGACGAGCCGGCTACCGGAGTCGATCCGGATGCGAAGATCGAACTGTACAGAATGCTTAGGGATATCAACCGTGAGCTGGATGTGACGATCGTGATGGTGTCGCATGATTTGGAGCTGGCAGCCGAAGTGGCGCATAATGCTTTGTGCCTTGACCACGATGTCTGCTTCTGGGGCGACGTACAGCAGGCGCTGGTGCATCGTCATAAGCACGGTTACTTTTACAGATAGAAGGTACTTATATGTTGGAAATGTTTGAAACAGAATTTATGCAGCGCGCCTGGCTGGCTGGTTTGATCGTGGCAGTGATATGCCCGTTGATCGGCAGTTTTTTAGTGCTGCGGCGGCAGTCGATGATCGGTGACGGCCTGGGACATATCGCCTTCGCCGGTGTAGCGGGCGGAGCGCTGATGGGCTGGCAGCCCGTTTTGAGCGCAGCAGCGGTCACTGTGTTTGGGGCGCTCGTGATAGAATGGGTACGGACCAGGCTGGCGGCCTTTTCAGAGATGATTTTAGCAATTTTCTTTTACAGTGGTATCGGGCTGGCAGTTGTTTTTACAAGTATGAACCGTATGGGCGGTTTTAATTTAAGCAGTATTTTATTCGGCAGTCTGATGACGATCAGCAGCAGCGATTTATGGATAGTGGCCGGCCTGGGGATTTTTGCCTGTATTTTTGTGGTACTTTTTTACCGGCCGTTGCAGTATCTGACCTTTGATGAAACATCGGCACGGGTGGCAGGCTTGCCTGCTGACCGACTCAATATGTGGCTGGCGGTGCTGACGGCGCTGACAGTTGCGCTTTCGATGCGTATCGTAGGCCTGCTGCTGGTTTCCGCTATGATGGTGATACCGGTAGCCTGCGCACTGCAGACGGCACGCAGCTTTGCCGGGACAATTTACGGCGGTATTGCTTATGGGCTCGTTATCGTTTCAGGTGGTCTGACCTTATCTTATTATGCTAATTTAGCGCCGGGCGGCACTATTGTACTGACTGGTACCTGTATGTTTATTTTGAGTTGTTTATTTGGCAGACGTTTTTATCAGAAACCGCAGGCACAGGAGAACCTGACGGCAGAATGCAAGATCTGCCGCTGCAGGAAGGAGGAGCAGACGGATGCAAGTTGATCTGCATATCCACAGTACCGCTTCTGACGGTACCTGGACTCCGCCGGAAGTCGTTGCAGCGGCGCTTGCAGCAGGGCTGGGAGCTATTGCTGTTACCGATCATGACAGCGTGGCCAATGTGGCGGCGACACATGAGCTGGCCGTCGCAGCAGGATTAAAATTTATTCCCGGTGCGGAGATCTGTTCGACGAAAGACGATTTCTGTTTTCATATCCTGGGTTATGGTATCGATGTCACAAACAAACGGCTGCTGGATTTATTGGAGCATAATGAGCGGCTTTTGAACAGCAAGGATGATGAAAGCATAAAAATGTTGATCGAACGAGGCTGGCCGCTGGATTTTGAAGAGTTTTTGCGGTATGATTATGATAGAAGACGCGGAGGCTGGAAAGCCCTGGCTTTCTTGCAGGATAAAGGGCTCTGCGGCGATGTCAATGATTTTTTCAGCAGGATTTTTACCAAAGAACATGATCTTGGTTTTCCGGTTTTTCCTTCGATCAAAGAAGTTGTGGATGCCATCCATGCTGCCGGCGGCGTAGCTTTATGCGCGCATGCAGCCAGCAGTTTTCACGGGCCGGGGCTGGCAGCGACACTGCTGGAATTGGCGAAGGAGGATTTTGATGGGTTTGAATGTTACCATTCGGGACACAGCAGGGAAGATACTGCGGCACTGCTCACTTATTGCCGTCAGCATCAGCTTCTTGTCAGCGGCGGCAGCGACTGCCACGGCAGTTTTGTGCCGTCACGTGCGCTGGGCCGGCCTGTTATCGACAGCAGCGACCTGAATTTACCGGGATTGTTATAAGGGAGGAATGGAATATGACGAAGGCAAAAGTTTATTTTTCGGATATGCGTACCAGATATGGCGGGTTGAGTTTACCGCAGAAGCTGGGTAAGCTGATCGAAGCAGCCGGGATCGGAGATATTGATTTTCAGAATAAATTTGCGGCGATCAAGATCCACTTCGGCGAACCGGGCAATCTTTCTTTTCTGCGCCCAAATTATGCCAAAGTAGTTGTTGATACCGTTGCCGCACAAGGAGGACGTCCGTTTCTGACAGACTGCAACACTTTATATGTAGGTCGTCGTAAGCATGCGCTGGAGCATATTACAGCTGCTTACGAAAATGGTTTCAGTCCTTTTTCAACAGGCTGTCACATTATTATTGCCGACGGCTTGAAGGGTACTGACGAAGCTTATGTAACTGTGCCGGGCGGCGAATTGGTGCAAGAGGCGAAAATAGGCAAAGCATTGATGGATGCGGATATCGTGATTTCCCTGAACCATTTTAAAGGTCACGAAGCTACTGGTTTCGGCGGCGCTATTAAAAATATCGGTATGGGCGGCGGTTCTCGTGCCGGCAAAATGGAAATGCACCATGACGGCAAACCGCATATCAGTGAACGCAAATGTATCGGCTGCGGTGCCTGCGTGCGGATCTGTGCGCATGGTGCGCCGATCATCGAAAATAAAAAAGCGCATATCGATCTGGATAAATGTGTTGGCTGCGGACGTTGTATCGGTGCCTGTCCGATGGACGCGGTGAAGCCGCCCGCTGATGGTTCCAGTATGGAAGCGCTAAATAAAAAGATGGCGGAATATGCCTGGGCTATTTTGCACGGCAGGCCGCATTTTCATATCAGCCTGATCGTTGACGTATCTCCTTACTGTGATTGTCATGCGGAAAATGACGCACCTGTAGTGCCTAATATCGGTATGCTGGCATCTTTTGACCCGGTGGCGCTGGATCAGGCCTGTGCAGATCTGGTCAACGCAGCGCCGGTCATGGCGAACTCACTGCTGGACGATCATTTAAAAGCTGATCCGGAAGGCTGTCAGGGACATGATCATTTCCATAACCTGACACCGGAATCTGAATGGAAGACCTGTCTTGCTCATGCCGAAAAGCTGGGTATGGGAACACGCGCGTATGAACTGGTAACAGTAAAATAAAAGGAGCTGACAGTATGATTGTTACGACCACACCTGCTGTAGAAGGCAGAAAAATCGTTGCTTATAAAGGTATTGTTTTTGGGGAAGTAGTTTCCGGCGTCAATTTTATCAAGGATATGTTTTCCAGCATTACGGATATGATCGGCGGCCGCAGCGGGACCTATGAAAAGGAACTGCAGGAAGCACGTGAAAAAGCGCTGGCGGAAATGTCTGAGCGCGCCGCTAAATTGGGCGCCGATGCCGTAGTCGGTGTCGATGTGGATTATGAAGTGCTGGGCGAAAGTAACGGTATGCTGATGGTCAGCGTTTCCGGAACCGCAGTAAAACTTGATTAAGAACAGGGGAAATCAGCTAATTAAATAGAATCAAACGCTCTTAGGGCCTGTTGTCTGTATCTTACAGACAGCAGGTCTTTTGTTTTTGCTTAGGTTTAATTTTGATATTAACGTAACCAAATGACCGTGCAAGACCATGAAAATGTTGAACTATTTCATCGTAAATGTCTTGCGGGGGGGTACAAGTGTGGTAATATAACATATGAAATACAAAATAATTTAAGAATATAAAATAAAACAATTGTTTTGTATCGAAATCATCAAAGCTTCTTTTGTGAAAATTGTTGGACCTGAGATTACCAAAGTTGAGGGAGGTAATTTTTAAGCAGATTATACAGGGACTGACGTTTTAAGGAGCTTAATAATTTGAGTGAGGATGGGGTGGTATTATGTTGAGTAAAAGAAAGAAGCATTTAGCGGCCAAAATTACTTTAGGGCTGGTGTTCTCATTATCGGCAGGTCTTTTTAGCAATACTGGTTTTGCCGCAGAGGACAGCTACAAGAATGAGACCATTCGGTATTATGTCGGTGGTACACTGGGCATTACAGAGCTCACTGCCACTGATACGACTGCGACTATCGGCGGTAGTGCTTTTAAGAATGTTACGATAGTGGCCAAAAATCCTGTTGATAAAAGTGCTTCGGCTACAGGTATTTATCTCAATCCGGGCGCGGATGTAAGTGTTTTGGGTGAGCGGATAAGTATAACCGCTATCAATGAATATGAAGACGCCAGCAGCAGAGCTATAGAATTTGGGGTAGCCAACGGGCATAATCAGTCCAAACTGGTTTTGGGCGATACCAATACTAAAACCATCGATATCGTCAGCCATTCCAAAGGCGAAGCCATAGGTATTTTTGTATCAGGAGGCGCAGGCGTGTCGCAAAATGCTCATGCGCAGATCAACGGCGGCATGTTGAATGTAGATGTTCGCGGTGACAGTAATGGAAAATTGGTATCAGGAATCCATGTTGCCAATAATACTGCTAATGAGACCATGCCGAGCAGTGGGGCTGTTTTGGAAAGAAATGCTGATAAAACAATGATCAAAAGCAATGGTATTGGAGTGAGCGCTTATTCTAACGGCACTTTAAAAGTCAAAGGAGATTTGACGGTAGATGCTGCAACTGCTGTTTCGGCAAGGGGCTACAGCAAAATAGAAATCAATAAGGACAAGCAGAATACGGTCCAGCTGAAGGGCGATGTAGAATTTAATTATGACTCGGCCAGCAGCGGTACCCCTATCGAAGCTGATGTTACGATAAATTTGTCTGATGCGGACTCGTATTTGCATGGGAACATCATAAAAAGCGGTGATTTTGCAGCCACAATGGCAGTTAATGATACACAGAAAGTAACGGGTATGACACTGGGCCTGTCTAATAATGCTCAGTGGACAACGGATGCGGACAGCTTTGTCAATAAACTGGTTCTTGATAACGGTATCGTCAATATCAATGGCGGTGAGAAACAGACGGTTAGCGTTGGCAGGATCGACGGCAGCGGCACGGTTAATGTAGCGACGGCCAAAACAGATGATGGCTTTGTCAGCGGCAAGCTGGCAATAGGTACTACCGATCTGGATGATGCTGATAAGCAGGATGCCACGGCAAATTTGGATGTTAATTACACAGGCATAACAGCTGACGACCTGCAAAACAACGTGGATGATATGGTGCAGCTGGCAAGTAATATAAGTGTAAAAGATGAGACCAATCCTGGTTTAACAGCTAAAGCCAATGTAGCAGAAGGTCTGCTCAAAGGCGCAGTGAGTGCCGATCTGGATACAGCAGCCGACGGCAGTAATATCGTAATCAACAGTGTCAAGCAGGCTAAGGAAAGTTCTACTATGACTTCTATGCGCAATATTGCCAGTGTTGCGATCGTTTCATGGCGGCAGGAGGACAGCACTCTAAGCCAGCGTTTGGGCGAACTGCGCGACAGCGAAGGCGATCAGGGTATTTGGGTACGTATGAGCCGCAGTGAATTTGAGTACAGCGGCGCTTATAAAAACCAGTATAATTTCTTCCAATTGGGCTATGATAAAGCTTTTGGCAGCTGGCACTACGGCGCAGCAGTAAGCTATAACGATGGCCAAACTACTTATGACAATGGCAAAGGCGAGAACAAAAGCACTTCCCTGTCCCTGTATGGAACCTGGCTGGGTGACAGAGGACATTATACTGATATTGTTTTAAAACAAGGTCGTTTATCCAACGAATACGATAATTATGCGGCAGCAGGGCATACTCATGGCGATTATGATGCCTGGGGTACTTCTTTGAGCGGTGAATATGGTATGAAGGTAGGCCTCGATAACGGCTGGTATGTAACGCCGCAGGCTCAGCTGACATTGATGCGTATCGGCGGTGAGGATTATACTACTAATAACGGTATCAAAGTCAACCAGGATACACTGGAGAGCTGCGTTGGACGAGTGGGCTTTGAAATGGGTAAAACTATCAGCGATAAAGGCAGCATTTATGCCAAAGCTTCATTGCTGCATGAATTTGCAGGTAATGCCGATACTTATCTGAACCTGAATAGTATCAGCAACAGCTACAGTCAGGATATTGGCGGCACCTGGTATGAAGCAGGCCTGGGCTTCAACTTCAAAACTACGGACAACAGTTATGTTTATGCTGATGTAGTTAAAACATTTGGCGATGATATTAAAACTCCTTGGCAGTGGAATGTGGGTGCTCGCTGGAGTTTCTAAGCAGTATTGAAATCTGAACAGAAGAGAAATAAAAAAGCACCGCCTGAAAGCGGTGCTTTTTTATTTCTCTGTTTTTCTCATGGGCTTCGCTTTTGGTATTTTGGGCGCGGTCAGTTCAAAGCTGTGGGCGATCATGGCAAATAATTCGCCTTTGGGCACACTGTTTACTTCGACGGTGTTCCAATGTTCTTTGTTCATATGCCAGGCCGGGTAAACGCCTTTGTAAGTACGGCGCAGAAATTCGGATCTGACAGGATCACATTTCAGATTTATGCAGAGCTTGCCTTGAAGATGCATAATACAGGCAAACCATTTACCACCGGATGGATGGCGCATAATAGTGAGATCGTTATCGGCAAAGGGATAATCTTCGACAGCATTAGGATAAGTAAGGCAATGAGCGATCAAGGCTTGTTTTTCCATGGCAGATACCTCGCTTTCGTCAGGCGGCATTAATTTTATCATAATTATATAACAAAAAAGCCGACCTCGCAGTCGGCTTTTTATTTTGTGATATGCTAATTATTTCCCTGTCAGTCTTTTGATTATTTCCTGATAGGCTTCTTCGACGCTGCCCATATCACGGCGGAAACGGTCTTTGTCGAGTTTTTCGTTAGTATCCCAGTCCCATAAGCGGCTGGTATCAGGTGTGATCTCGTCGGCGAGGATCACTTTTCCGTCTGCATCGACGCCAAATTCCATTTTGAAGTCGATCAGGCGCACTTTCCGTTCAGCCAGAAAGGCCTTTAAGATTTCGTTGATCTTCAGGGCGCAGGCTTTGATTTCTGCAACCTGTGCATCGGTTGCCAAGCCAAAAGCTTCGGCATAATCAGCGTTGATCATCGGATCGCCAAGATCGTCGTTTTTATAGTAAAATTCTACGATAGGGCGTTTCATAACATAGCCTTCTTCGACGCCCATTTTTTTGGCCAGGCTGCCGGCGGCGATGTTACGGGTAACTACTTCCATGGGGATGATACTGACTTTTTTACACAGCGCTTCACGATCGCTGAGCTTTTTGATCTGGTGATGGGGGATGCCGTGCTTGGCAAGCAGGTCAAAGAAAAAGCTGGTGATCGTATTATTCATAATGCCTTTATCTGCGATAGTGCCTTTTTTGAGGCCGTTCATGGCGGTAGCGTCATCTTTATAATAGATGATTACTTCATTGGGGTTCTCGGTTTCAAAAACTTTTTTGGCTTTGCCTTCATACAACATTTTTGCCATTGTCTGTAACCTGCTTTCTTTTAAATAAATTTATTAGTAGAGCCGGCGAATGTAAGGCACTCGTCGCCTGCTAAATCGCAAGTGTTGATATTGGTAGATGGATTTTTTACATTGTTAGTTTAGCTTGTTTGCTTTTCATTGTCAATGATTTTTCGGAACATTTAATATAAAAAATAGTAAAAAAAGGCGTTTTTATGCTAAAAATCCGAACATTTAAATAAAAATGTGGAAAAATATTTGCTAAAACTCTTTACAAATCCTGAAAAGTGATTTATAATCACAGCATAAGCAACAGCGAAGTTGCGGGCCAAGGCCTGAGTTCGCCGTTGCTTTTTGTTTTATTCTGTTTAGTTTCAGTGAGGGGGAGAAAATTATGAGCAATGTACCGAAAATGTTTGGCAGCCTGGTATTTAATGAAACGGTTATGAAAGACCGTTTGCCAACGGCTACCTACAAGACTTTCAAAAACGCTGTCTTAAAAGGCGAAGCGCTGGATCTGCCGATTGCCAACATCATCGCCAATGCGATGAAAGACTGGGCGCTGGAACATGGCGCGACCCATTTTACCCATTGGTTCCAGCCGATGACCGGTATTACTGCCGAAAAGCATGAAAGCTTTATCGCTCCGACGGCAGACGGCCGCGTTATTATGGATTTCTCCGGGAAAGAACTGATCCAGGGCGAGCCTGATGCTTCCAGCTTTCCTTCGGGCGGTCTGCGCGCTACTTTTGAAGCCCGCGGCTACACTGCTTGGGACCCTACCTCTTATGCGTTTATCAAGGATGGCTGTTTATGCATCCCGACTGCGTTTTGCTCCTATACCGGCGAAGTATTGGATAAAAAAGCGCCGCTGCTGCGCTCGATGTGCTGTGTCGACCAGGCTGCCAGACGTATACTGGCGCTGTTTGGGCAGGCGACCGAGAAGGTTGTGACTACTGTCGGGCCGGAGCAGGAATATTTCCTCGTCGATAAGGAGATGTGGGAGCAGCGTAAGGATCTGGTATATACGGGGCGTACACTGTTCGGAGCCAAGGTTCCGAAAGGGCAGGAGATGGAAGACCATTATTTTGGCATCATCAAGCCGCGCGTCCTGGCTTTTATGAAGGAGCTGGATGAGGAGCTGTGGAAGCTGGGCGTGCTTGCTAAAACGGAGCATAACGAAGTTGCTCCGGCCCAGCATGAGCTGGCACCTATTTTTACTACTACTAACGTAGCTTCTGATCATAATCAGCTGACAATGGAATTTATGAAGCGCGTTGCCCTGCGTCACGGACTGGTATGCCTGCTGCACGAGAAACCCTTTGCTGGCGTTAATGGCAGCGGTAAGCATAATAACTGGTCTATTGCGACTACTGAAGGCGATAATTTACTGAATCCCGGTAAAGAACCACATAAAAATACCCGTTTCTTACTGTTTCTCGCAGCTATCATCAAAGCTGTTGATGAATATCAGGATCTGCTGCGCGTAAGTGTAGCCAGCGCCGGTAACGATCATCGTCTCGGCGCGAATGAAGCGCCTCCTGCGATAGTATCTGTTTTCCTGGGGACGGAGCTGACCAATATTCTGGAAGCTATCGAAAAAGGGAAGCAGTACAATCCTGACGCGGCGGCGTTATTGAAATTGAGCGGCGATGTTATCCCGGCACTGACCAAGGATAATACGGACAGAAACCGTACGTCTCCGTTCGCTTTCACCGGCAACAAGTTCGAGTTCAGAATGCTGGGCAGCGAGTTTTCTATCGCCGGCCCTAATATCGTTCTCAATACTATCGTTGCCGAAGCTTTGAATCAATTCGCAGACAAATTAGAAAAAGCAGCCGATAAAGATGCTGCCATGAAGAAATTGATCAAAGAAACCATCGTCAAGCATAAACGTATCGTGTTCAACGGTGACGGTTATACGGACGCATGGGTAGAAGAGGCCAAATCGAGGGGGCTTCTTAATCTTAAATCCACACCGGAAGCGCTGCCTTATATGGAAGCGGAAAAAAATATCGAATTGTTTGTTAAACACGGTATTTTTACAGCGGCCGAGGTGCGTTCCCGGGTGGAGATCATGCTGGAAAAATATGCCAAAACGATCAATATCGAAGCCTTGACGATGCTGGATATGCTGTATAAGGATATCCTGCCGGCGGCAGCGGCTTATACTAATGACCTGCTGGGCAATGCTGCGGCTAAAAAGGACTTGGGGATCAAAAACTGCTTTGAAGCTGATCTGGCGGCGAAGATTTCCGAGTTGACCGCTAAAATGTATAACAGCGGTGAAAAGCTGGCCAAAGCCCTGAAAGGTGCTGAAAAATGCGTCGATATGAAAGCTGAGGCCAACTATTATCATGACACGGTTTTAAAAGAAATGGAGCTCCTGCGCAGCTATGCTGATGCTGCCGAAGAGCTGATCGGTGAAGACTATCTGCCGTATCCGACCTACGGCAAGCTGCTTTACGGCGTCAACAATTAAAGGACGCCCAGGGGAAGCTGACAACGCGAAGAAGCGTATCCGCTGAGGATACGCTTCTTTTTTATAAATAGAGCTAAAATGATTGGATGTGGGGGGACTATGATGATGGAAAAATACGCAGCAGCGGATACGATGTGGGTACTGATCGGCGCGTTTATGGTATTTTTTATGCAGCCGGGCTTTGCCATGGTCGAGACCGGTTTTACCAGAGCTAAAAATGCCGGCAATATCGTGATGAAAAATTTTATGGATCTGTGTCTGGGCAGTATCGTTTTTTGGATCATTGGCTTTGGCCTGATGTTTGGCACGGATATCGGCGGTTTGATCGGTGCGCCTGATTTTTTTGTACAAAACGATTATGGGGCGTCTTATCCGTCCTGGGCCTTTTTTATCTTTCAAACTGTTTTCTGTGCTACGGCGGCGACTATTGTATCAGGTGCTATGGCCGAACGGACGAAGTTTTCTGTTTACTGTATCTACAGTATTTTGATCAGCGCGGTTATTTATCCGGTCTCGGGGCATTGGATCTGGGGCGGCGGCTGGCTCGGCGCCATGGGTTTTCATGATTTTGCCGGTTCTACGGCGGTCCATATGGTTGGTGGTGTAGCCGCGCTTGTCGGTGCCAAGATACTTGGTCCGCGTATTGGAAAATATAATGCTGACGGCAGTGTCAATGCCATACCGGGACACAGCCTGACGCTGGGCGCTTTGGGCGTATTCATTCTCTGGTTCGGCTGGTTTGGCTTTAACGGCGGCTCTACAGTTTGCGCGACCGGTGACGATGTCCTGACATCAATGGGCAGGATCTTTGTTACTACTAATATGGCCGCTGCCTCTGCCGCGACGGCAACGATGTTCCTGACCTGGCTGCGTTACGGCAAGCCTGATGTATCGATGACCTTGAACGGCGCGCTGGCAGGATTGGTCGCTATTACTGCTGGCTGTGACGCAGTCAGTGTTCCGGGAGCTTTTGTGATCGGTATCATTGCCGGGCTTGTGATCGTTTTTGCAGTAGAATTTTTTGACCAGATTGCCAGAATCGACGATCCTGTCGGCGCAATTTCGGTACATGGAGTCTGTGGTGCGCTGGGCACGCTGCTGGTTGGTGTTTTTGCAGTAGACGGCGGTCTGCTGTACGGCGGCGGCAGTGAGCTGCTGATCATTCAGGCGACAGGAGTTGCAGCGGTAGCGGCGTATATCGGTATCGTGATGACGCTGATTTTTCAAATCCTCGATAAAACTATCGGACTGCGGGTCAGCACGCGTGAGGAAATCGCCGGGCTGGATATGGAAGAGCATGGTCTGGCCAGCTCTTATGCCGATTTTATGCCGGCAGCAGAAGATTTCCATGGTGCTGTGACTGCTCAGGAAGCAGCAGAGGCTGGTGCTGCCGTTACTCACGTTACTGCCGCTCTGCCGTCAGCAGGCAGACCGAAAATGACGAAGATCGTGATCATTACTTCGCAGTTGCGTTTTGAGATCTTGAAGGAAGCTTTGGATAAACTTGGTATTACCGGTATGACGGTAACGAAGGTTTTGGGTTACGGGCTGCAGAAAGGCAATACCGAATATTACCGCGGTGCGGAAGTAAGCGTGCATCTGCTGCCCAAGGTCAAAGTAGAACTTGTTGTTTCGGCTATTCCTGTGGCTGCGGTGGTGGCAGCTGCGAAAAAAGTGCTTTATACCGGCAAGTATGGCGACGGTAAAATTTTTATCTATGATGTAGAGAACGTCGTTAAGATACGTACTGGCGAGGAAGGCTATGAAGCCCTGCAGGACGAGCCGATCGAGGCATAATAAATAAAGCTGACTTGCGGTACTGTCCTGATATGGCGGCAGTACCGCTTTTTAGTAATCATATTTTAGAAAATAATGCAACTAATAATTATTATTAAGATTTTTGACTGTCGCTGCTTTCTGTGATATAGTGATAATAACAACAAGCGATGCTGTCATTCATTGGCAGCGCGCCGTTGATCTTGAAAAGACAGGAGTTGAAAGTTATGTTGTATACCGCAGAAGACGCGATCCAGATTTATCATGCTAAATCATCGACTTTGGAATTTTTTGCGGCAAAAGTGCCGAAAGCTGACTGGCAGGGTATCCGCAAAGAAGATATTGAGCCGGCTCAGGAATATTACAGTGACGATATTATTGTAGATTTTGATTTGCTGGACCGGGACGCTTATGAAGAAAAGGTCTGCGGCGGTGCTCATAGCGATCTGCCCGATGCGGCGTTTCCTGTTCTGGTGATCGTCAAGTCTTTGGATTAAAAAATTTTTATACTCAAAAACGGCCTTTGCAGGTACTGCGCTTACAAAGGTCGTTTTTTTATTTACTTCTACTGTTTCAGGGGGGTTAAGGGCTTTAAAATGTGCCATTCAGACCTGTAAAAAGGGCGGAAAAAGTATTTTTGTAAGCAAACTGTAATTTTTTTCTAGTTGATATTTAAATATTGAAAACTTCACACAGATGAAAAAGTGTATATAATAAAAATCGTAAACAAAACCTGCTCAGCAGGAAAGGAAAGAGGTCAATGAAAATGAAAAAATCTGTAATCGTAGTGGTCTGCTTATTATTGGTAGGCATTTTTGGCTGGTCTATCGCTAAAGCCAACAGTGCCGATATCAAAGTCCATCTTGGTGCAGGAACCATCGTTATGGATCAACAAGAGCTGGTATTAACTCCTGATGAAGCCATCATGGTTCAAGAAGATACAGTATACCTGCCCCTGCGTCCGCTGATGGAAAAAATGGACTACCAGGTATTCTGGGATGCCGGTATGCAAAATGTTTCGATGGAAAAAGGTGATCAGACCTATTTTATGACTATTGGCAGCAACCAATATGTACGCAATGGCCAAACCATTACTTTGGACAACGCTCCGATTTTAGTAAATGGCAAGACTATGGTGCCGGTTACATTCTTTACCAACGTTATGAACAAAACTGTTGAAGTTTCCAACAGCCATGTTTAAGCCTTAACGGCAATTACATCTCATATATAGCTTCCTACAGGCAAAACACCGCTTTTACAGAAAGCGGTGTTTTGCTTTTTTTCGGCGGCAGTAAAAAACAGTGGCCGGGCTTAAAAAATAAAGATAAAAGTATTTATTTGCTAAAAGTAAAAATGCTATAATATAAAAAATAGGTTATAATTAATAGCGGATAACCTAATTGTTTTATTTTGTAGAATTCAGAGAGCGTTTGTAAAAAATAGAAAGAGGTAGCTTTATGTGGGGAAAACTGCATCGTGAGCTGATCGTCATAACTATAATCTCAGTTTTGATCCTGGCGGTTTCTTTTGCATTCAATTTCAGTGCCAGTCAAAAGGACATTCTGGAACGCCAGACTTACGATTATTTGCTGGACGCAGCCCATCATACCAAGGTTATTCTGCATACCGAGATCCAGCGGCAGAATGAATTACTGGATATCGTGCTGAGAAACGCTCCTCGATATGAAGGGCAGAAGGATAATTTGGTCAATCTTTTGAGTACAGTTTCCAACACAGGGCATTTTTCGACTGTTGGACTTACTTATCGTGGTCAGAAAACCCTGATGAGCAATGGCGAGGAAATCGATATCCTGGATCAGGATTATTATAAAAGGGCCTTAGAGGGAGAAGAAGTTGTTGAAGGGCCGGTCGTTTTGCCGTCCAGCGGCAGAAAAGTAGTTATTCTGGCTAAGCCACTGTATAAGGATGAAGAGGTCATCGGCGTTGTCCATGAAGCCTATGATCTTGACAATGCGACGAAAACGCTGCTGGCGGTGCTGAATATGCAGCAGGACCGTATTACGATGATCGCAGATGAAAAGGGCGATGTGATTATGGGCATCGGCAATGGCAAGCAGGGAAATTTCTTTAAATTCCTGGAGCAGGAAGCCATTGGCTGCTCGATGACGGAGCAAGACCTGGAAAAAGCTATTGCCAATAAAGAAAGCGGCGCTTTCTATTATACTGATATCTTTGGCGAGACACAGTATGTAGTCTTTGCGCCTGTAGAAGTTAACGACTGGTACACTTTCCAGATCGTTTCGGGAACCAATCTGCTGGCAGATCAGCAGATGCTGAATAAGATCGCTCGGGATACGATGGGAAAATATTTCCTGCTCATTTGTCTGTGCTTTCTCGTTATCATCTATATCTGGCGGCAGATCGAAAAAGACCGCTTAAAACAGATCAATGCGGAGATAGAGGGTCTGCGGCTGACGGCGGGCTTGATGGAAGGCTGCATGTTTGAATTTGATCTGAAAGCATGTAAATTTCTGATCGTTAAAAATACTGGTGAAGGTGCGGCCGGGCATAATACCGAAAAACAGATACTGGAAAAATTGGGCGGCTTTATTACTGATACTATTGCGGAAAAGAATAGCAGCAGTTTAAATAAGTATTTTCATGAGGAAGACAGCAGTGCCGTGCAGAAGGCTCTGACAGAATTGCAAAGGGCCGGCAGGACAGTTTTTCAGGGGCGCCTGCATACTTCTGATGGCGATTATCACTGGTATCGTTTTTATATGGCGGTGGTATTTGATGATAAGCGGCAGATCAAGCGTGTTTTAGGTAATGTTCTGGATATCAACGATACGCAGAATAAATTTGCACGGATGCAGCATAAGGCTGAGCGCGATCCTTTGACGGGTATTTATAACCGGGCTGTTTTTGAAAAATATGTCAATGAGGTTTTAGCTGACAGCTCGAAACGGCAGCATGCCTTTTTCCTGCTGGATATTGATGATTTTAAAAATGTTAACGACAGCAGGGGCCATGCCTTCGGTGATACGGTGCTGTGTGAGCTTACTGCCAATCTTGAGCGCAGCTTCCGCAGCTCGGATCTGCTGGGCCGTATCGGCGGCGATGAATTTGCGGTGCTGATGTGTGATATCACTAGTATGGAAAATGCCCTGGTGAAAGCCGGGCAGATCTGCAGTCTGTACACTAAAGGCGCGGCAAAAGAAGGACTGAAGATATCCTGCAGTATCGGGATGGTGTTCTGTGAATCTGACGACGGCGCTGCTTTTGACGACCTGTATCAGAAAGCGGACAGCGCTTTGTATAAAGCCAAGGGAAAAGGCAAAAATGTTTTTGTCGTATTTGATGAAAATATGCTGTGAGAACAGCAGGGAATATTCCTGGAAAAATGTAAAAGCAGCTTCTCATCTTAATAATGGAGAAGCTGCTTTTTGATTTAAAAATAAATTTCTGAAAAACTATTTTGAAAAAAATGGGAATGTGCTATAATAACATAAATTAAAATATTGCGAATTTAAATATTGTAATATTTAAAATTTGTGAAGTCGATTTTCGGCAAGGTAGATTGCAACCCTCTCCGCCTTGTTTGAAGATATTCCCCAAAAATAGACCTGCCCTAGGGCAGGTCTATTTTTTTATTTGATATTTAAATCGGGTATCTTGTAAGGTGTTGCAAGCTTTGCGGCTTCCTGCAGGCCATGCTGTATAATAAAATCACGGATCGTTTCAAGGATATAGGAAAAACAAATTGCCAGATAAGTGCTGAAACCTTCAATATCCCGTGCTTCCAGGTATAAATAAGCCTGCCATGTATATTTGCAAAGAGTATCCGTCGTTCCTGCAAGATTCTGGCGGTGAAAAGCCAGATAATAACCCCAGTGCAGCAGTTTATTGGTTTCCTGCAGTATCGCCCGCAGCGGCTGCAGCTCCGTAAGTTCGATCAGGGAATTGACTATTAAGGCCAGGGGTACTTTACCTGGCTGACCAAATTCTGACCGCCAGGCTTTCTGTGTCTGGGGATCGATCCTGCCGGCTGCAGCCACAGCGACAGGCTTGATAATAACTGACATTAGCTGCAAGGCGCTGAGATAGATCAGCGTATCTTTTTTGTAACGCTCGTTCTGCATACAATTAGCGGTGATGAAGGTAGGCGGCAGCCTGACAATAGTGCCCTTGGTATTGATGGTTTCTGCGAAGCCGATCTCGTTGAGCAGAGCCAGCGATTTGCGGATCGTGGAAATAGAGACTTTGTAGTTTCTGGCCAGTACAGCTTCATAAGGTAAAAGTGTACCGGGCTCATAGATGCTGGCGGCGATCTTATCGATCAGGTCACGGGCGATCTGGGTATAGTAATGGTCGCGTCCTTTTTCAGCGCTCCAGTTATAATCATAAACAGGTTCGGGAATCTCTGCCTGTTGGTATTTTTTGTATACTTTCCGGATATATTTGTTGACTGAAACAGAAAAGCTGAGATACATATCATTGAAACGCTTATTGACAAGCTGGTAATCATTACTCTGTAAAGCAGCCAGCAGCAACCGGAAGGTTTCCGGATCATACTTAAACAGCATATTTTTAGGTGCCGCTAAAGTAACCTTAGAATAAGTTTTCAGACTGTTATACAGATCGTTATAGAGCAGATTGTTGGAGCTGCGCAGCAGTTCGTTCAGCAGAGCTGAAAAAGCGGCATCGAGCGCTGCAGTATCCTGACAGTTATTTTTTTTGAGCAGCTTCTGATAGGAGGGCAGCTTTTTGATATCGCAGTGTGCGGCAGAAAAATGAAAAATGGACGGTAAAATGAGCCCCATGGTTTGATAAACTTCTGTCAGCGACTCTTGACGCCGCAGCAGACCAACAGCATAGCTTTGAGAAGCACTGTTTTTTTCAGCCCGGTAAATGACACGTGCCGGTTTGCGTTCTGTCGTTTGGATCAGGCCTTCTGTTTTTAATCTGGCCAAAACATCTTTGACGGTACGGATACCGACATTATAAATGGCTGCAAGCTGCGGCATGGAAGGCAGAGTATCGCCAGGTTTCAGATGGCCGCAGGTGATCTGGTCGTGTAAATTTTGATAAAGAAATTCAAATAGCGTATTTTTGCTTAACATCGCCAATATCCCTTCGAAAATATTACAAGTAAATTATAACATAAACATTTATAGTAAAACATATAGTAAATTTAGTTATTTGAAAAAACGATTAGATATAATTTAAAAATACTTTATTTTTATTAAAGAATGAAATAACAAATGTAAACGAATAAAAAATATAATTTTATTAATTAATACAAAACTACTTCTGCTAAAAATATGAAAAAGTTTAATATGTGATTGAAAACGGCTTGGAGCAACATTTTTATATAAGATATTGTGCTGGTTTTTAATAAATGCTATAATAAAAACAATAAACTATACTTAATTTAATTGGCAAAATAATTAAACATTAAAAATGTTGGTGTACAGTTTGCAATTATGATGAAATTTGAAATAGAAAAACGTGTAGAAATGCAGGATATATTTTTTTAAAGGAAGCTATATGCATACGTACACAGTAAGGAGTGGAAAATGGAAACTTTAGACAGAAAAAAAATAGGGATGAATATCAAAGTAAGAAGGATGCAGAAACTGATCTCGCAGACAGCGATGGCAGAAAAATTAGGGATCTCGCAGACACATATGAGCAACGTCGAAGTTGGCCGCGCTATGCTTAGCCTGGAGCTGCTGCTGCAGCTGAAAAATATTTTAGGCTGTACGATCGACGAACTGCTTTGTCTGGAAGATGAAAACAAACCCAGGAAAAAGAGAGTCAGGGTCATTCGTTACCTTGATTAAAGCTAAGCAAAAAGATTTTTAAAGAAAGTGGTGGGACGAATATGCAAAGTATCGATTTGAAAAAAATAGGCAATGAAATCAAAGTCAGAAGAGTAAAACAGGGCATTCAGCAAACAGCTTTGGCGGAAATGCTGGATATAACGCAGACCCACCTGAGCAATATTGAAAATGGCAGAGTCCCCGGCAGTTTGAAACTGCTGTTGAAGCTGCGCAGTATTTTCGGGTGCAGGCTGGAGGATCTGGTCGATCCGGAATGTGATGAAGCGCCGGTCAAAGCTAATGATAAAAGAATGCGGCGCATAAAAGTGATCAGATATTATGAAAATGCCTGATAGCAGGCATGAATAAAAAACAGGTCAGCTTTTAGAAGGCTGGCCTGTTTTTTATTACTGTCAGAAGTAGCTGGGCTGTACTGTGAGCAGTAGTGAAAAGTTCACAAGTCAGCGGAAATTTTTGTGGTATATTAATAAATAGAGTAACAGAAAAATCTTGTTTTGAGAGTGAGCGCCATGACTTTAAAACAAAGTAATTATAAATCGATAACAGCTTTACTGCTGATACTGGTTATTGCTGTCGGCGCAGTCTGGGCCCCTCTATATGTAGAGGCCAGTCACGGACATGACTGCAGCGGAACAGCTTGTCCGGTGTGTCTGACGGT
>ULUT01068147.1_pt1 | contig 25580 bp, 21 predicted proteins | sample 1958691 | NCBI WGS metagenome assembly ULUT01 (sample SAMEA4835766, study PRJEB28245) | human gut metagenome | biome: gut microbiome; material: fecal sample | place: Denmark | collected 2008 | reverse complement strand
CCTGCCATAACCGGCAATACCGCATTTTTAGATCCCTGTATTTTTGTCTCCCCGAAAAGAGCATTTCCTCCTCTTATATGAACAGCATCCAAATTTCATCCACCCTTTGCAGATTAGACCTATTCTACTATATGCTCTTTTTCAGGAAAAGTGTCTGTACGCCTTTACAGATCCTTCAGCTTGATTCCTTTGCCTACACTCAGGACAAGTCCCATTTCGATCAGAAGGAACAGAACTGAGGAGCCTCCGTAGCTGATAAACGGAAGTGAAATACCGGTATTGGGGATCGTATTGGTAACAACAGCAATATTCAGGATCACCTGGATCGCAATATGTCCCATCACACCAACGACCAGCATCGCACCAAACAGATCCGGCGCATTATTGGCAATGACCATAAATCTCCAGATCAGCAGGATGAAAAGCACGATAACAGTAGTCGCACCAAACAGCCCCAGTTCTTCACAGATGATAGAAAAGATCATATCATTCTGTGCCTCCGGAAGAAAGCCAAGCTTCTGCATACTCTGTCCTAGTCCCTTTCCCCAGATACCCCCTGATCCAATGGCATAAAGTGCCTGCAGGGTCTGGAAGCCCTTGCCATCTGCATAGGCCTCCGGATCTAACCACGCCAGAATACGTCCTCCACGGAAGCTCATGTTATCTGAGCTGGCTGCATTAACGATCAGGAATACCACGAGTGCCGCTGCTGCTGCACCCGCCAGACCGATCAGGACAAATTTCTTATAATCCGGACTGGACACGAATACCATCAGTACCGCAATCCCGAAAATGATAATCGCAGAACTCAGGTTTTTGGTGATCAGATATACTTCACCACAAATCGGCAGCGGGGCTGCCAGCATGATCATAAATCCCTTGGTCGTCCGTATTCCCTTGCCGATCTTGCACACAAGACTTGCCAGGAACAGGATCATGGCAAGCTTTGCCACCTCCGCAGGCTGCAGGGACATTCCTGCAATACGGATCCACCTCTTGGCACCGTTTGCCTCGTAGCCAAGGGGCGTCAGTACCAGCAGGATCATAAATGCCGACACCAGATAGCCAAGGGTAGCAAACCGTTCCCAGAAATGGTAGGGAATACTGGCAACAATTACCATCAGAACCAGTCCCATGAGCGTTGCCACAAGCTGCTTTTTCAGATAATAGGCAGAATCCCCAAAGTCCATGTTGGCTTCATAGGAACTGGTAGAATACAGCATGATCAGACCAAAGCCCAGCAAAAACAGCACTATAAACAACAGTGTATAATCAAAAAATGATTCCTGCTGCCCTTTTTTTCTTCTTCCAGCGTTTCTATCTGCCACTTAGCTTATTCTCCTATTTTATTCACAAGCTCTTTAAAAATCTTACCTCTTACCTCATAATTGGGGAACATACCCCAGCTTGCGCAGGCAGGGGACAGCAGCACAGCATCTCCCGGCTCTGCCTGTTGTCTGCAAACCTCAAATGCCTCCTCAAAGGTATCCGCCAGAATGATATTCTCCACACCGTGTTTCTTTGCACACGCTGCGATCTTATCCCTTGTCTGACCGATCAGTACAAGTGCCTTGACTTTACCATCAAAGGCCTCGATCCATTCATCGTATTCGCTCTGTTTATCGTAGCCGCCGCCGATCAGCACTGTTGGCTTTGTCATGGCACGGATTCCCTGGATGGCCGCATCCGGGTTAGTGCCCTTAGAATCGTTATAATAATCTACGCCTTCTTTGGCTGCCACGAATTCGATCCGGTGCTCTACCGCATGGAAATTTCTTACGGTATCCAGGATCACATCCATGGGCACCTTCATGGCACGGCTGATCACAATCGCTGCCATGACATTTTCCACATTACAGATCCCCACAAGGTTCAGCTCATGGATATTCAGAAGCTTCTCTTCTGCTCCGTTTTCCTTAAGGTAAATATCCTCCCCTTTCAGGTAAATGCCTTCCGGGAGTTCTCTTCTGGATGAAAAATAAACCACCTTTGCCGGACATTTTTCACCGAAGGCTCTGGTATAACCATCCTCGTAGTTCAGCACACAGACCTGATCCTTTGTCTGGTTCATGGCTATCTTCTCTTTGGTTTCCACATAGCATTCCATGGTATGGTGTCTGTTCAGGTGATCCGGTGTAATGTTCAGGATTGCTGATACCTCCGGTGCAAAGGTCTTTGTCGTTTCCAGCTGGAAGCTGCTGATCTCTGCTACTGTCACAGATTTCTCTGTCGTGGAAAGCACCTCTGTGGTAAAGGGATTTCCGATATTTCCCACTACAAATACAGAATCATAATATGCCTTCATAATATCCCCTGTCAGGGTCGTTGTGGTCGTCTTGCCATTGGTGCCTGTAATGGCAACAATCTTTCCTTTGGCAAACTGACTTGCCAGCTCGATCTCACCGATCACCGGTACATTTTTCTTTTGAAATTCTTCCACCAGAGGGGAATCAATGGGAACTCCGGGGCTGATCACCAGGAGATCTATCTTTTCCTTCATCTCCTCCGGCACTTCTCCGAGCACGATCCGGATTCCTTCTACTCCTTCCAGCTTCTTTCTGATCTCTTCTATATCCAGTTTATCATTTCCGTCAAACAAAACAGGTCTGGCTCCAACCTGTAAAAGCAGCCTGGCTGCACCAATTCCACTGATACCGGTTCCAATCACAAGAACCTCTTTATCCTGTAACTCCATTTTCATTTCCTTTCTTTTCTGTTCCTGTCCATTACGGATTATTATAATCCATTTTCCCCAAATAAGGAAGAATATTTTCAAAAAGCTGCCTGACCACCGGTGCTGCGATCTGTCCGCCATAATAGACTCCCTGTGGATTATGGATGATGGCAAGCGCAAGCACCTCAGGATCATCTGCCGGTGCAAAGCCAAGAAAAGATGCAATATATCTCCCGCTTCCTCTAGGCAGTGTCTGGCTGGTTGCCGTTTTACCGCCGACTCTTGCTCCTTCCACATAACCGTTCTTACCAGAGCCACTCTCCACCACCTGTTCCAGGATCATCCGCATTGTAGCTGAGGTTTCTTCTGAAACTATATGTTCCGTCACCGGATAGGAGAAATTCTTTATTTGTGTCTTATCTTTATTCATGCTACGCACCCCGAAATGAGGCGTGATCCGGTTTCCTCCATTTACAATGCTGCTCACCGTTGCGGCAAGCTGGATCGGTGTAATCTGAAAAGACTGTCCAAAGGATACGGTAGCCAGCTCCACAGCTTTCATATCCTCCTTTTTGTGCATGATCGTCCCTGCCTCTCCCGGCAGATCGATACCCGTTTTCTGCAGTAGTCCAAACTGTTTAAAATAGTGATAATAACGGTCTACACCGATTCTTAGGCCCACCGTAATAAAAACGGGATTACAACTGTTTTTTGTCCCATCAACGAACGTTTCTGATCCGTGACCGGTCGTCTTATGACACCTGATCCTCCGATCCTCTACCATAATATAACCAGGGCAGAAAAAGGTATCCTCCACCGTTACTGCCCCTTCCTCCAGCCCTGCCGCAGCGGTGATGACCTTGAAGGTGGAACCGGGTTCATAAGTATCATTAATACAGCCATTCCGCCAGATTCCATTCAGGATCTCCTGCTTTTTTTCCTCTGATATACTTCCGTATTCCTCTCCAATCTCATAAGGGTGATTTAAGTCAAATTCCGGCACATCTGCCATGGCAAGGATCTCACCGTTCTTCGGATTCATCACAAGGATCGATACCCTGTCAGCTTCCTTTGTTTCCATTACCTGTCTGGCAAGCTGGTCTGCATAGCTCTGGATATTCATATCAAGACTGATATAAAGATCATTTCCATCCACCGGCTCTACTCTGTTTTCCCCGGCTTCCTCGATCTCCACACCACCTGCATCCGTTACTGTCAGGATCGTGCCGTCAGTTCCCTTCAGGTAGTCTTCATATTTTACTTCAAGTCCGATGATCCCCTGATTGTCACCTCCTGTAAAGCCAAGCACCTTGGATGCCAGCTTTTCATATGGATAATATCTCTTATAATCTTCATCTACCTTCACACCATTAAGGTCATATTCCCGGATGCGGTCGCCCATTTCCTTATCTACATTGCTTTTGATCCTCTCTATGGAGGAATATTTTTCCACACGCCTTCTGACAGAATCAGCCGGCAGCTCCAGTTCCCTCGAAAGTACTTCTATCACCTTTTCAGGATCTGTGATCTGACTGTGGATCACAGAAATGGTGCACACTGTTTTATTGTCCGCAATGACCTTTCCACCAGCATCCAGAATCCTTCCCCTCGCCGCCTTGATGCTTCTTTCCCTTTCATGAAGCTCTCTTGCTTTTTCCGTATAATAAACGGAATCCGCCACCATCAGCCAGGTCAGCCTGCCAAGCAGCAGCAGAAAGATAAACAGGCAGGCAAAGAAAACTATAACGATCTTCTGCCGGTTAAAGGTCTTATTTTTCATTGTAGAAAACCTCATAGAAAAGGTATTATTATAATTTATTACCTGATCTATGAGGTTATTCCTCAGGTATGCTTTTGTTACTGCCCGGTATCACCTTCCGGATCTGCAGATGCTTCCGGGGACGGAGAGGCATCCGGCTCCTCTGCATTCTCATCATAGCTGCCGCCAATGACTGCTCCGGTTACCGGATCTACCATATCACCGGTGTTGGGATCAACCGCATAACCCGTTGCCGGATCAATCGGGAAGGATTTCCATACTTCTTCCTTTTCTGTTTCTTCCTCTCCTTCGGTACCCGTGTCCTCACCGTTTTCTTCTCCGGTTCCTTCTTCTGTGGTGTCCCCGCCTTCTTCTGCCTCTTCTTCTGCTGCCGGTGCTGTCCGTATCTCGATCTGCAGTGCTTCCAGTTCTTCTCTTTCGCTGTCAGACAGCTCTTCTGTCATAAAGATTCCCATGTAAGGAAGAACCTCGGTCAGGATCCCTCTTACAATTCTTGTAGCAAACTTGGCATCATCCTGATACTGCACATTTGGTCTGTCTACCACAACATAAATAGCGATCTGCGGATCATCCGCCGGTGCATAGCCCATAAAGGATACCACGTACTGTCCGTTTTTACGGGGCAGTGTCTCGGCTGTTCCTGTCTTACCGCCGATCATGTAGCCTGCCGGTCTTGCAGTTTTACCGGTACCATGCTCTCCTGTTACAACAGTATTGCAGTATTCCCTGATCATATCTGATGTATCTTCTGAGATCGTCTGCTTTAATACTCTTGGTTCAATATTCTGTACTGTAGCACCGGAAGGGCTTACGATCTTGCTGACCATGTGAGGTTCATAATAATATCCGCCATTGATCAGGGAGCAGAAGCCTGTGATCATCTGGATCATGGTCACATTAAAGGACTGTCCAAAGGTATTGGTCGCCATTTCCGTAGATCCCATGGTATCCTTCGTATAAATCAGACTTGCTGTTCTTGCTTCTCCCTGAAGATCGATATTGGTCTTTAATCCAAAATTAAAAATATGCTGGAATTTAACAAAGGTATCGGTTCCCATTGCCTGTCCGATCTTCATCATGACCACGTTGCAGGATCTTTCAATTCCTTCCTGCACAGTCAGAATACCATCACCATATCTGTTATGGCACCGGATCGGCCATCCACCAATTTCCAGACTTCCTTCACAGTTATAGGTCTCTGTTCCTGTGATCTTGCCGCTTTCCACTCCTGCCGCTACCGTAAAGGGCTTGGCTACAGATCCCGGCTCATAGGTGCTGCTGATACAGTAGTTCTTCCAGAGAGCATCCAGATGCTGGTACAGCATTTCCTCATCATCCAGTACATCCATATTCTCTTCTGTCAGGTACTCTCCGGTTTTATTTCCCTTCTCATCAAGTAACGGCATGCCCATAAGTGTGTCCGTATTTCTTGTATCATTCAGATCAAAATTCGGATAATTGGCCATGGCAAGGATCTCTCCGCTGTCCACCTTCATGATGATACAGCCTACATTTTCTGCGCCATTTCCCGGATGAAAATTATCCTTATATTCCTCATTGAATTTCAGCAGGTATTTCTCTACAATACTCTGGATGTTGGCATCTATGGTCGTCACCAGCGAATTGCCATCTTCTGCTGCGATCGTTTTTCTTTCCAGATCTGAGTCATCATTCAGGTAGCCATACTCTCTGCCCGGGATCCCGGAAAGAACATCATTGTAATATTCCTCCAATCCATAATTACCCCTGTTATCAGCTGTGGTAAATCCAATCACATCACAGGCAAGAGAATTGCCCGGATAAACCCTCTTATACTCTTCATCAAACCAGATTCCCTTGATCTGGGAACCCTCTTCATTCTGCATATCCAGGAAATCAGAGATCTCACTGTAGCTCAGACGCTTTGCCAGCACATGATACCTTGAGGTTTCCTTATTTTTTTCGATATAGTCCCTGATTGATGCCGTATCAATGCCAAATTCTCTCTGAAGAGCACTTAAGGTAGGTTCCAGGTACTCCTCTTTTTCCGATATGGCAACAGAATCCAGGATCACATTATAAACCTTTTCACTGGTAGCCAGCACACTTCCATTGGCATCCAGGATCGTTCCTCTTTTATAAGGGATCGTGGTACTGTCGTATCTCTGCTGGGACAGCACCTGCTTCTTATACTGTTCACCATTATCTCTGGAAATACGGTACAACTGGTAGAATAACCCGGCAAAAGCCAGCAGCACCGCAATAAATAGTACCACCAGCTTTTTCTGCATTTTAATTGTAAATTTACGATATGATTTTCCTCTTCCCATGAAGCTCCTGTTTAGTCGGGGATCTCTCCCTTCTGTATTACATAATCATTATCCTCACTGTTAAAGGCAATGATCTGACCTTCACCCGCATACTGCATTCCGAGCTCCTGAATCGCCTTCTGCTTCACCTCTTCCAGATTGGTGCTGCTGGAAATGCGGCTTAAACGCTCATCATTATCCAGCTTCAGGCTGTTCAGCTGGCTCTCCATGCGGGCAATATTCTTTACACTGTTTGTAATATCTGATTTCAGACTCAAATAACTGATCAGTACAAAGCCTACTGCCATCAGTGCCATGCCAAGGAAAAGCAGATAACCCACATTCATGTGCAGTGCCCGTTCCCGGTTGCGGCGTGTTGCATGATTTTTCCTGACAGGTCTGTTTCTCTCTGCAGGCACTGTCTGTAACTGTCTTGCGGTATTTCCATAAACGTACATACTGCTTTCAGCAGTACCACGATACACTCTCCCCGTATTCGGATTTCTTCTTCCGCCTGTTGCCATTTTTCCCCCCGTCGGCTCTGTCAGGAGCCTTTTCCCCATTTAAGGCACAGCTCCTACGCCCTTTCAAAAATTCTCAGTTTTGCACTTTTCGCTCTTGGATTTCTCTCCAGTTCTTCCTCCCCCGGAAGAATCGGTTTATTCGTGATCACCTTTCCCTGGCTTACCTTCCCGCATACACAGACCGGAAATGATGGTGGACAGGTGCAGGGATTTTCTGCCTTTTTAAAAGCACTTTTTACAATGCGGTCTTCCAGGGAATGAAAGGTAATGATGCAGAGCCTTCCCCCCGGATTTAAAAGCCCGATCAGCTCCTCCAACGAATCCCTCAGCACCTCAAGTTCCTTATTACATTCGATCCGGATCGCCTGATAGGTTCTCTTCGAAGGGTGTCCTCCTTCTGCCCTCATCTTCGCCGGGATCGCTGCTTTTATGATCTCATTGAGCTGCCCTGTGGTTTCAATGGGAGACTGCTGCCTCGCCGCCACGATATGCTTTGCTATGTTCTTGGCAAATTTATCTTCTCCATAGTCCCGGATCACCCGGAACAGCTCCATTTCGCTGTATCCATTGACAATATCTCTCGCTGTCAGAGTCTGACGCTTGTCCATCCTCATATCGAGCGGTGCATCATAGCGATAGGAGAATCCTCTCTCTTCTGTATCCAGCTGATAGGATGACACTCCAAGATCCAGCATCATGCCATCTATCTTCTCAATCTGCAGAGACTGCAGAATGCTCTTCGTGTTTCTGTAATTGCTTCTGACAATAATAACCCTGTCACCGAACTCCTTCAGTCTTTCTCCTGCAGCAGTGATCGCTGCTTCATCCTGATCAATACCAATCAGCTGTCCTCTGTCTGAAAGTCTGCTGGCAATTTCATAAGAATGTCCGCCACCTCCAAGAGTTCCATCTACATAAACGCCATCCGGTCTTATATTCAAACCGTCAATAGTTTCCTGAAGCAGGACAGAAGTATGATTAAATTTCATAGCCGTTTCTCCTATAACCCGATTCCAAGTTCTACCATGTGTGTGGAAATCTCGTCCATATCCTGATAAGTAACGGTGCCTTCCCATCTGTCCTTACTCCAGATTTCAATTCTGCTTCCCACACCGATCAGTACTGTATCTTTGGTGATACCGGCAAAATCCCTAAGGACAGAAGGAAGCAGGATTCTTCCCTGCTTGTCCACTTCTACACTGGCTGCTCCTGCCAGGAAAAATCTGGTAAATTGTCTGACTTCTTTATCTATCATGGGCAGTGATCGAAGCTTCTCTGCAAAGACCTGCCACTCGGAATTGTCAAAAACGAACAGACAGCCATCCATCCCCTTTGTCACAACAAATTCATCTCCGAGAACCTCTCTGAATTTGGCGGGAATGATCAGTCTGCCTTTTGCATCTATTGTATGGTTGTACTCACCCATAAACATATGCATTCACCCGTCAGCCTAAAAATCTACCACTTCGCACCACTTCGATACACTTTAAACCACTTTCTACCACTTTTATGAACATTCTACCCCATTCAGGAGCATTATTCAATAGAAAAAAAGCAAAAATGTGATTCTGCCATATGCCGCAAAGCCGCATAAATACTGGGTTTTCAAGATATTGTGGTGCAAAAAGAAGACAGCCACCACATATGGTAGCTGCCTTCTTCCTGTTTCCAGAATTTTCTTAATTTTTCCTAAGTTTTTTCTTAAATGTTATAATGCCGGACTTTATGACCAGTCTGATTCCTAGACATTAAATCTAAACAGGATAACATCTCCATCTTTTACCACATAGTCCTTGCCTTCCATACCGACAAGTCCTTTCTCTCTCGCTGCTGCAAGGCTTCCCATTTCCAGCAGATCCTTGTAATTGACAACCTCTGCCTTGATAAAGCCTCTCTCAAAATCACTGTGGATCTTACCGGCTGCCTGAGGTGCCTTGGTACCCACTTTAATAGTCCATGCTCTTGTTTCATCCTCTCCTGCTGTCAGGAAGCTGTGCAGACCAAGCAGATGGTAGCTTGCCTTGATCAGCTTTTCAAGTCCGGATTCCTTTAAACCAAGATCTTCAAGAAACATGGCCTTCTCATCATCATCCAGTTCAGAGATCTCTTCCTCGATCTGCGCACAGATTACAAATACCTCACTGCCTGTTTCCTTCGCAAATTCACGTACCTGTGCAACACCCTTATTGTCAGCACCGTCATTGGCAAGATCCCCTTCTGCCACATTAGCTGCAAAGATCACAGGCTTATAAGTGAGCAGATTGTAGGAAGCCAGCAGCGCCAGTTCATCCTCATCCTCTGTCTCATAGCTTCTTGCAAGCTTGCCTTCCTCCAAATGTGCCTTCAGTGCCTCAAGGAGTGCTGCTTCCTTGGCGAGAGACTTGTCCATTCTCGCCTGCTTGCCTGTCTTGGCGATCCTTCTCTCCAGAATCTCAATATCAGAAAAGATCAGCTCCAGATTGATAGTTTCAATGTCACGGAGGGGATCAATGCTTCCGTCAACATGGATGACATTGGGATCCTCAAAGCATCTTACCACATGTACGATCGCATCCACTTCCCTGATGTTTGACAGGAACTGGTTGCCAAGTCCCTCACCCTTGCTGGCTCCCTTTACCAGTCCGGCAATATCTACGAATTCAATCACTGCAGGTGTTACCTTCTTGGAATGATACATATCTCCAAGAAGCTTCAGTCTCTCATCCGGTACGGCTACAATTCCAACATTGGGGTCAATGGTACAGAACGGATAGTTTGCTGACTCTGCGCCTGCCTTGGTCAGTGAATTAAATAAAGTACTTTTTCCTACATTCGGTAAGCCGACGATTCCTAATTTCATATCTTAATATACCTGTCCGAAAATGCCTTATTTTCAAGCATTCTCGCCTTTCTATGTTTTTTACTACACAATTTACTACACAATTTTTAAGGCTTTTTCTATCTTTTCAACTTCCTTTACCTTTTCATCTTCTGTCACATGGACATATAAATTCATGGTAATTCCTACATTAGAATGCCCTAATATTACTTGCAAAGTTTTAGGACGTATATTGCCCTCTATCGCTCTCGTAGCATATGTGTGCCTTAATACGTGCATTGAGAAACGAGGAATACCAGCTTTATCACATAGTTTAAATAATGTGGTATCATATGCGGAATTTTTTGTAGGTTCGCCTTTTCGATTCAAAAACACAAACTCTGAAAAATCCATATTGATAACTTTAAGACTTTTCACTTTTTCTTTTTGTGCTTTCAATAATTGAATTGCTTCTTCTGTCAAAGGCACATCTCTATACCCAGACTTGCTCTTTGGCTCACCTATTCTCCATTCACCTACAGGATGCCGATACTCCATTGATCGTTGAATATGTACTACTTTCTTCTCAAAATCAATGTCTGACCATTTAAGACCAATCATTTCTCCTGTTCTTAATCCAGTCTGTAATACAAACGCAAACTGATTGTAATTACTACAATCTTTCGCTACTTCCAAGAATTTCTTCTGTTCTTCTACTGTCAATGCCTTTACTTTCTTTGGTTCTTTACCAATATTGTACTTGACTGCTTTTGTTACTGGGTTCTTTAGTATAACATCGTTCTCAACTGCATCTGAAAACATACAATACAAAGCAATTCTTGTCTGATAGATTGTTGAAGTCCTATAATTATCCTTCATCTGATTCAGAACATTTTGACAGTGCATCGGTTTTACATCTGATAAAATCATACTTCCTATACAATCTTTAATGTTATGTTCAAACCTTTCTCTGTAATTCCTTATCGTGTTAGGTCTGATACTATCACCTTTTATATTTTCAAGCCAATACTCAAACCAAGCTGTGACTGTCATATCACCACAAGCATTGATTCCACCATGTTCATCCTCGAACCTAGCGTCTGCATACCAATTACGGCATTCTTGTAACTTCGGAAAATATCTCTGAACGGATTTTCCTGTACGCTTGCTGACAAATCTAGCTGTGTATAATCCGTCTTTTCGCTGGCATATTCCTACACCAAGCTCTCTTCCTTTTAAATCCTTGCCCGTAAAATCAACTCCTTTCTGCTGTGTAAGCATAAAGAGTTTGATACAGCCTATAATTATATCATAAGTCTTATTATTTTAAAACCATCAAAATTTTTATACTTCAACACTCTTTGATATATACTGCTCAAACTCTTTTCTTTTTACCAGTTTTTTATTTCCTACATAAAGTACAAAGTTGCACTTCGGTTGTTTTAATAACTCTTCAATTCTATTAATTCCTATATTTGAATAGGCTGCTGCCTCTTTAATTGTCATATTTAGTTTTAGCCAAAATGGTATTTCTAATGCCTTTCCTTCTGTCATTTCTATATAAATCACGCTCCTATATCAAAATCTATAAATAAAGGACTCAGCAAATCACTGAGTCCGTAAAACAAACAAATTATTCAGTTTTCATAATATAAATTTACTCGTTTTCCCTCTCACCTAACCCCACTCACAAACATCATTCCAACCTTACCCATCGGCACAGTAACCCATACATTCATACCAACCTTCAATTCCAATCCAGGAATAGAACATTTTACATTTCGTTCCTGACCGGAATCATCGAGGATGGTATAAGTCTTGTTTGAATTTACCGATTTAATTATGGAAGGGATTACTTGTGTAGAGTTAGTATTTTGTTGAATTTCTTTTATAGCCTTTAGAATGTTCTTTACAAGAATATCTACGGCTTCTGTGTTTTCGTTGTTGTGTTGCTGCATCGTGTTTCCTCTTTAACATTGTTTAGTGCAATTATTAATTCCTTTTTTCGATCACTTATGATAGAATAATCAATATATGAAATTAATGGTTTATTAGCAAACGAATTTATATGTTTATTTATCCATTGTTTTTCGTATAATTTATAATCATTGTTACAATCCATTTTCTTCCTCCGAGGTATAATTATGAACATAATAAAAGAGCAGGTAGATTGTTTGTCTACTTGCTCTTGAGAAGTTCGATATAAGAGAAGTATAAATACCTCTCTTTTAAATGTACATAGGAGATAGATTTGCAAGTCTATCTAATTTCGTAGAATATGACCTAAAAAATTTGACTATAATTAATGGTCAGTTAATAAATAGCCCATACATTCTTTTCAGTATGCAAATATATATTATCACAAAAATACACCATTTTCAATGTATATTTTGTGGTAATAACCAATTAGATTCTGGTTTTGCAATGAGTCTAGCATTATTATAAGCCATATCCATCGTTAAACATGTATAACCTAAATAATAACCAGAATTTTCATTTTCTACTTTTGTCAATGTTAGTGCTAAATATGGTTTACTATCCTTACCAAAATACAGCGGTAATAATAATTGAATTTTACCATTAAAATATTGAGGAACTGCAAGCTTGTAATTAGCCATAACTCTATTTATCGACTCGTCAATTGCTCCTTTTAACTCCCTTTCTGGCTTTTCTGAATTTAATACCACATCAGGAAGTCGTTTTCTATTTTCTTCATCTTCTAAAATATGTCTGTAATTTACTTTAATTTCATAATGCCAATTAAAAACTAATGAACTACTTTCAGAAAAATAATCTGCTCGTTGGGGGAAAATAAATATATCATTATGTAACAATTCAAATTCTGTACAAAAACACTTGAATTTCCATCCTTGTTCTACTACTTCATCTTTTATTCCAAATGCATATATTGGACTATAATATTTATTAAAAAGTCCTGTATTAAATACACAATATTTATCTGTTTCTAATACTTTATTCTCCTCTTGAAGTTTATAAAAAGTATATTTAAGATAATTCTTTAAAATTGAATTATCCGATTTATTAGAAAAACTCCAGATTTCGTCTAACGCAATATTTGCTAATTCGGCTATTCGCTTATTATAATCTCCCCAAGACATATAATCATATACATTAATCAATTCAGACATGGTAATACACGATACCTCCATCAATTTTTATACTACAAGTATATAACAAAAATCGACAGAATACCATATATTTCCAATACAAAATACTATATTACGAAAAGTATTCAAGTACTTCAGCAAAGATAGAAGATAATTCTTCTTTTACCTTTGATTTATCTGCTTGAAAAGCATCAATATTTATAGTTACATCAATTCCATTAGAGACAGTTTCTCCTTTTACGTTTTTAATAGTTGGTCTACTAAACGAAAATTTCTGTGGAATTATATTTAACATAGTTTTTCCTTTCTTTCCTACAATAACCGCACCCATATTTCAGAGTGCGGTTATATTTCTATTTTTGATGTATTGCTTGTAACATTTTACCCGGCATCTGATGAATAATAGCTTTTGATAATCCATCTACATCTTGAACTTCATGTAAATGGATATCACCCATAGTTACATTAATCGGTTGCTGATTCATTGTATTATTAACAACATTAGCACCTTCAATAACCCTTACTGTCTCTTTAATCTTTTCCTTGAAATCATTCATAGGAGTAAGACATTCGTATGTACCTGATACCCACGCTTTAGCAGCCTCATTCATCTGTTGTGGTGAAATGAGATTGCCATACATATCTTTCCATTCATATTTCTGGACTTCATACCCTTGTGCTCTCAAGCGGTCTAAAACAGAAGGTTTATTGACTGTACCGTTAGCATAAGCTTTACCTCTGCTGGAAATCTGACCATCTCTTAATAGTTGCTTAGTCTGTTCATGGTTGAAAATCAGATCGCCTTTTTGTACATTGATAAATTCAGCACCTCTGTCACCAACAGTTTCAAATTTACCTGTTCCACGATGTACCCATAACTCTTGACCTTCCTCGCCAACTAAGGATTTTCCGGCTTCACGAACTCCCCAGTTACCTTGTACGTTGGCTGTTCCAGTAACATGAGCAGAACCATATTTAGCTTTGTATTCTGCACTATCAAGATTCATATTGCCTAGAACAGTACCTTCAGCAAAGTGAGGAATGCTACCATTGCTCTCAACGTTGATCTTAATGGTACATTCTACTTCTTTACCGTCAATAGCATCTAAACCATCAGAAATTCCAGTTACATGTTCATTAGCTTCATTGATAACATCTTTAAACTGTTCAAAGCGACCAATGACACCTTCACCGCCAGATTCACCTAATGTTTCTTCTGATTGTTCGCCAAGAGAAGTAATTGCTCCAATTAAATTATCAGCATCTTCTTCGCCATTACTTTTACCGCCAGACCATTCGCCTTCTCCACCACCAGAGCCAATAGCAGTAGAAACATCTTTGACAGCTTGTTCGAGTTGTTCAAATTGACCGATTGTACCTTCACCAGTAGAATCTTCACCTCCACCAGTACCTAATACTTCATCTGCTTTAGACTTCAATTCATCCAAAGCAGAAGTAATACTACCGCTTGTACCAGTTGCTCCGGCACTCATACTTTGACTCTTTGAATCCTGTGGATCACTTGATGCACCGCCACCAGTACCATTAATAGCAGAAGATACAGCATTAACAGCACTAGCTAAAGCGTTAAACTGTGCAATAACACCTGTCTGTTCATCACCAAGAGAGATTTCACTAATGCCTGACAAAGCAGTGACAAGACTATTTACAGATCCTTCACCATCAATTCCAAGAGCTTTCGCAACTTCTCCAATAGCTTTACCTAACTCTGTAAACTGTGTTGTAAGTCCACTAAATTTATCTTCTGTTGGAAAGTTATTAAGACTGTCTGAAATTCCATTGAGATTATCAGATAATCCATTCGTATTAGTAGACAATTCAGATGCAGAAGTGCTTGCATTTCCAAGACTGGTAGCAACTCCATCTACAGCAGAAGATTTTTCACTAAGATTATCTAATCCATCTGCAACTTCATTTGTAGAGTCAAGGAACGAACCGAGATCTTCTTTTACTTTACCTGTTGCATAGGATAAACCATCACCAAATGAAGAATTGGAATTCATATCATTCATAAGGGCAATGTACTTATTTCTAAAATCCTCAAATGCTTGTTCGTTACCACTAAGAACATCTTCAACAGTATAACCTAAGTCACCGAATACCTGTTGAACAGCAGAGTAGGCATCAGCAACCTCTTTAATGTCGGCAAGTTCTTCCCATTTTGATTTTTGCTGTTCCATAGACTTGATGAGAGAGTCGTAGTATTTCTCCATTGACTTGATTTGAGCATCATAGTATTCGTTGCTCTTATCAATGAGATCATTTAAAGCATCAATCTGTTTATCAATTTCATCATTGATATCTTCATAATACTTTTTCTGCTTTTCTAGTTCAGCAATTTTGATTTCACGTTCTGCATCAGCCACATTTTCTCTGGCATCTCTGATACCCGAAGTGTCTGCAACATAATGCATTCCCTTTTCTTCTGAGTATTGTAGAATTGTACGCTGATTCTGCATACGTTCCAATTCATATTTTGCCTTCTGTAAATCTAATTCTCTCTTTCTTGCATCAGCGGCATCATTAATTGCATCAATTTCCTTCTGGATATTGTCAATTGCTTCCTGATTAGCTTTCTTTTTCTCTTCTAAGGCATCAATCTGTGCCTGATAAGCATCCTCGGCAGCTTTCTTTTGTTCCTCTAGGGATGAGATGACGGCTTCTTTTTCTTCCGTATAAACATCAATTCGCTTTCCCATGAGTTTCGTAATTCCTGAGAGAGCAGAATTATAAAGTGACTCCATTCCATCCAAATATTGCTTCTCATATTTGTTGTACTGGTCTAAGTATTGTTTCTTATCCTTAAAGTATCTTGTGTATAGTTCACGAAGACGATCCAGATATTCTTTCTCTGAAATAACTCCACGATCCTTAAGATCATCGAGCTTCTTTAATTCCTTTTCAAATGCTTCTACATAAGCATCAGCTGCTGATTTACCGGCTTTGGATGCGGATTTCGAACCACTGCCAATACTCTTAAAATCAATATTTACGGTTGTTGCAGCCTTTTCAAATTCCGTCTTAGCTTCATTAAAAGCATCTTGAAAAGAATAACTTCCACCTGTAGCAGAACTCTTAGTAGCTTCTTCCATCTTAGCAGCTACCGATGCGGCTAAAGCAGTGTTTCCATATTCAGCGGCTAACTGCTGTAACTTCTGAATTTTCTGTTCTACATTAAGATCCTGATTGCTGAAAACTTGTTCCTGTGCAATTAAAAGAAGCAGATAACCTCTTGCAGTTTCGGATGCCCCGGCTTCATTTAAGAAAGCAACCGCTTCTTCACTTGTAGCATTAATAAGGTCATAACCTGTCTGTGTTGCAAACTTTTTCTGTAATGCTAACGCCTGCATCTTGCCATTTAAAGCGTCATAAACAACTTCGTGTGCATTGGCTACACCCATTTCTTCCAACTGCTGTTCAATAGACTCTGCTGTGGCATCATTGAGATTATTTAATGTATCTGTGCTATAGAAATATGCCGTGGCTAAATCATTAAATGCTTGTTGAACCTGATCGGCTGTTGATGCAGAATTGGTAAGAGTATCAAAGAATTTATCAAGATTTGTTGTATCGAAACCCTCTAATTCTTCAAATGCAGACTTGATTCCTGAGAGCATGTCATTATCTACATCATCAATGGAAAATCCGTTTTCAGTGAAGATATCCTGATATGCGTCTCCAAGCTCTTTGAATGCAGATGATAACTGATCTTTGATTTGCTGGACGGAAGTGGAAATGGTGGAAGTGATTTGCGTCACATCCGTGTCCTCAACTCCATTCACACTGACCGATATATCTATATCTGTTGATAAATCTGAAAAGTCCTGTGCCAATAAGTCCATAATTGAACTTTGTAATCCTTGACTCGTAGTCGTGGCATTTTTCATGGACTCTTCCATTGCCTGATATTCCTTCGTTGTTGTAGGAATACCGTTCTGTATCATATAGTCTAGTTTAAGCACTTCGTACTGTTGCTTCACATAATTTTCTACTTCTTCTGATAACGAATTCACTGTTGTATTGATATCTTCGTATATGTCAGATTGCATAAGAAAATCTGCATTCTCTGCTGTTACTATAGCATTCCTTGCTTTTATTAATGCTTCATAATAATCAACAACTGCCTGCATATTCTTATTATCTTTATCCCAATTAACAGGCTCCCATTCCTTACCATATGTTCCAATATCTTCATACTCTTGAAGAATATTCTTCACCTTTTCAAGTGTTGCCATATGTTCTTTAACACCTGTCATTTGCTCGTTCTGCTGAATCGTGATTTTGCTTCCGCTCCAACCACTATAGGCTTTACTTCTAAGCTCATCTTCTGCTGCTTTTGCACCGATTTTAACCTCTGCATATTGACTCTCTAATTCAGCTTTTGTTGCTTTCCTTAAAGATTCAGTATAGTCATCTGTCCCAGCAGTAAGACCCTTTAAGACTTCTGCTTTATTTCCAAGTGCCTTTGTAATATTTTCAACTACAGTTTTATATTCTTCTTCCTGATCCGCAGTCTTATCTGTAATTTTACTTAAACGATCATACTGAACATATACTTCACGCAAATTTTCTGCTGTTTCGGATGCCGAATCAGCAGCTTCAATATTAGCTTTTCTAGTTTCCTCTAGTTTCTGTTTATAAGAACTATAAGCCATAACTGTAGCTGATACGGCGGCAGTTATCAGCACAAATGGATTTGCAATCAACGTATTCCATAATCCCATAGCAGCGTTTTTGAGTGAAGTGGTCGCTACTGTTAACCCTGTCTGGGCAGTGGTTAAACCATATGACTCTAAAACGAGTTTGCTTTCTTCTTTGGATAATCCTGAATTTACTAAGATTTGCTCTCTTTGAATATTCGTTAGATTCTTCGATGATAATAATAACTTCATCTGACTTTGTGACAGATTCTTTGATAGTAACAGAAGTTTATCAAAGCTATCTGTAGAAATCGTTGTCTGCTTTGTAATCTTCAAAGCATTCTGAAATTGATTTAATGATATGTATGCTTCATTAATTCCTGTACGAATAGCAAGGAATCCTTTAATTCCTCCCATCGTTGCAAGTCCTATAAACGCACCTTTTAAAGCATTGGTTTCATCTACGAACTTTACTAATGCCGTTGTCGCATCCAATATACTTGCATATACCTCATCAAAGTCTGAATTAATGACCATTGCTTCAAAGGCAGATTGTAATCCGCTTTTCTTTGCTTCTAATGAATTAGCATATGAATTATTGAACTTATCAACGGCTGTTCCCGCGGAGTTGGCGGCTACCTCTGTCAATTCAAGCACCTTATTATAATTCTCCATGAGTGCTATGAAACGGTTTTGCTGTCTTGTTCCGGCAGCAACTTTAATTAAGGCATTCTGCTGTACAGAAGTAAGACTGCTCCACTTATCAGCCATCTCCTGTAACACAGTTTCAAAGTCTCTAAATTCTCCTTGCTGATCTCTAAGCTGAATACCTACAGATTTCAATACAGATTCATAGTTTGAAATATCTTCTCCATCATCACTTAGATACTTTCCAATTGTTACATCTCTGTATCTGGATAGCATTGTATTTGCAAATGTACCGACAACTTCTGCACTCTGCTGTGTTCGGTCTTGCACCGTTCCAAGTATTGCAACCAATTTATTAAATGTAACTTCTGCTGAAGCTGCTGAACTGGCAGAATATTTTAATCCGGTTGCAAGATCTCCTGAACTGGTTGCTGCCTGAAAGTCGATTGCAACCATAGCATCCAGAGCTTTCCTTAGTTCTTCGGCTGACATATTGTAACCGTTCATTGTAGCTAATAAGTCTTCTGTAGCTTCGGAAGAAGATATCTGTCCTAACTTACTAAGCATAACTGAATCTTGAATCAAATCCTTTGCTTCACTCATCTTTTTACCAGCTCTTAACCAGTCATCCGCAGCAGAAGTCACCTCTACTGTTGTTGACTTTAGATCCTGTGCAAATTTATTATAATCCTTAACAAGTCCAGCTGTTGCTTCTCTCGTCATCCCAGATGCAATAGACAAATCTGTAATTGCTTTATCGACATCCTCTATAGCCTGTGATGCGTTCTTACTTGCTTTCCGGATCTCATTTAGCACCGCTAAATATCCTGTCATAGCAAGTTTCCCTGTTGAGAACGTATCGCTAATCGTATTTCTTAATTTTCCGAACACAGAATTCGTATTCTTTGTTGCTGATATTAGTTTATTCATACTCTGTGTGGTTTCATCAACCTTATTACCATTGACACCAACATCTATATTATATTTTCCATTTTGAAGCTGTTTTAATTTTTCCTGTGCTTCTTTATCATCTAAATTAACCTTTAAATTTATCGGCATTTGTTCTTCCTTTCCAGTTATTTTATTTCATAGCCTCTACGTTTAAGACCTTTATTTAAGATCCTCTCTACCCTGTTTGTATTATCAATTTCTGTCTGTGTATTTTCTAAGAAATAAGTAGGCTGCTCAAATTCACCAGCAAAATCATAATAGATTTTATGTTTTCCACCAGAACCTTCATTAAGAAGTGTTGCAAGATCATTTCCCCTGTTATAAGTACCATACCCAGGGTTATAGGGAGTCTCATTATTTACCGTAAGTTCCATATCCCTTACTTTACCCTTAATATTTGATCTATCGCTAATACCTCCCGAACTTCGTCTTTCATATATCTGTGGCTGATACCTGTTCAGAACATCCCTTTGTATATGTTCCATTTCAATATCACAAACCTCATCAAATACTTCCCTAGAAAGCACATCATCAATATCGCCTTTCAAATCTTTCACTAACTCATCCAAGCTGTTATAATTCTTTTTCTTTGCCATATCGACACCTAATCTGTTACTTTTGGAAAAAATTTGTTCCAACTATAACGAAAACAATTAATAGAATCTTGCAAAGTATTTTTCTCGCTTAACTCGGCATTAAACATTAGCTTCTGTTGACTGTCAAAACTTTCATACCAATCAAGCATATTTTTCATTTTCGTTTTAGAGGGTTCTGCGTCTACCAATTCCAAAAGTTGTAATAAGTTCTCCTTTAATAAAGCCATAAGATGTATGTAGGTATTCAAATATAAAATTACATCATTTCTAAATGTTCCATTTTTGTCATTAACAAAGTCCTCAACATCACTGAATTTTACTGCCAAAATACTTTCTCTTTGCTCTTCATCCATCCTCAACAATGCCTGTAAAATCTCTTCTTTCGTATACTGTTTCGTATTCTTATTTTCTTCCATAAATCAAAATTCCTTTCTTTCTATTCCAGGATTTCCATATCCCTGTAGTATTTGTATATTTCTTTAGCTGTATAATCAAACTCTGAATTATTATCTGATACAGCACGCAAATAAACGGTTGAAAACAAAACTGCTGCAACCGTATAAATTGAATCATCATACTTGATTCTGTTACCTATATTTAATTTCATAAATTTTTCCTCTTGGATTGTTTGATTGAAATAATCGTTGAATTGGCTGATTGCCATTGAATAGATTTTTATTATGAATTTGTAAGATAATTTTCCAGCTTTGAGAACAGTGCCGGATATAGATTGATTTTTCCTAATTTGAATCTTGATAATACATCTTTGTCAATGCCTGTAACATTGGCAATATAAATCTGCTTTTCCTTCTGTGTCCGTTCTATTAACAAATCACGTAATTCTTCTTGTGTCAATTTTTAACCTCCTTTGCTATTTTTGTAGATAAAAAAAATTATTTTCAAATTTCCCATATGTTGACCTATATCACAAAACAAACTATAATCAAATTGCCACATTTGGCAGAAAGGAGCTGTGATTATGATCTTAAAAGCAGTTTTGAGTAAGCCTGTTCTGAAAACAACGTCGATGCAGTGGTTAAAGCACCACGCAGAACCCACCTGCTAAAGTGAGACACCTTGGGTAAGAACGAGATATCACATCTATCTCATTTATGTATGGGCTAAGAAATGTGTACACGCCCCAGTCAGGATTAAAAGGATAAAAGGTGCTATGACTGTAACAACACCTGCCAGATACATAGATTGCGCCAAGGCTTCAGAAAAACAAATATGGGAATAAGGCTACCTAATTGATGTGATGGGTAGCTTTATTTATGATTTTGTTCTAAACTATTTTTGATTTCCACGTACAGACCTAGTTTGAATCAGCCTGTCCGCTCAATCATTGTTTTGTTTGAATACACTCGGTACTCTACTAATACACTGCTGTTTGAGGACAATGTATCAGTCATTTATAATAAAAACTACTATCCAATTTTCAAAAGGATTAGCAGTTGTTATTATCTGACAGGAACACATTCCTGCCAATAGTATGATATTCAAAATATATAATAAACACCTCATAGAGATGTTATTATCGGAGTATGGCAGAGCTATCACACTCTGCCCTACTTTAGCGAAATAATAGTGAAATCCTATAGAGGTGATCTATAGGAAGTATTGGCTAAATTGATGTTGGAATTTGTACCAACGATAAATACCTTTCAAGCCTAACTGCATCAGGATCACACAAACATACCTTACCATTCTTAAAGCGAGATAATACATCCTGTGGTATATCTGTTTTCTGTGCAATGATCTTGGCAACAAGACCATTTTCTATTACATAAATCAGTTTATTTCTTAAATCAGTCTGGTTCATGTTACCTCCTCAATTTCGTTATATAGATTTTTGGAGAAAAATACTTTTTCTTCCTAAGTATGATTTATCCGTTTTTTATCATACAAGTGTATTTTTCTCCTTATTTTCCTTATGTTTTTGGCTATCTTGCACAATTATTTTCTACGTTTTTTGTTACTTTTTCTCTAAAATTATCATTAGCTAATGAATATAATTTCTGATATTTCACATCTTTCCGAAGTATTTTTGATCCATTTTCCGGCATTTCATTCATAGTAATACATAGATGTTTCTTATTATCCAATGAAAGATTTACAATTTTCTTTTCCCGAAACATAGATAAAATAGAATCCAAATGCTTTCTATCAATCTTTACCAGTTTACAAAGACTTGTCCTGTTTAACCGATTATTCTGACTTTGATACAACACGATGGTATCCGTGTTGCATTTCCGGCATATGTAAATTAGAGCTAATAACAATTTTCTTGCTTCTGTACTCTGTTTTTCTTTTGTTGAAATTTGAAATTTAATCCATGAAATATCTTCTGAAAAGATATCTACAGAAATATCCTCGCCTTCTTCATTCTTAACTTCCAGTTCAGTAATCAGGAAATTTTTACTTCTATAATCTTGTAATTTATTGATGCTCTTAATGGCTTTATCTCTTCTACGTTTTAGCTTCTCAATGTGCGCTTCATCAAATTCAGCACAGTCATTGCCTTTACATCTTTCTATAAGCTGTTCCCCGAAACATCCCCACAGAACAGATTTGTCCTTACATTTTTTCATAAAACCTTTATCCGTATAATAAACTGTAAGCATAATATCTAACAGCGTTGACACATTTCCTTCAATCTCCAACAAATCTGCTTTTGTCCTATCATACAAAGCAATATACTTTCTGTCCTTCTCTGTGTCACCCACCAGGCAGAAATCTTCATCATAATAATTTGCATTGGAAATGTCAGCGAATTCTTCCTGTACATCAAGTAAGCAATCCTTTATTCTTTTATAGATTTTACTTTCTGTATCAGTTACACTTCTAAGCAAGATTTCAAATGAAAACGGTTTTGTTTCCTTGATATTTGTTCTCTTCTTGGCAATCTGTTCTTCCATATAATGACAAACGCTATTCATGGTACAATCAGTATCATCAAAGAGACTTTCTACATCGTCCCCCAATAATGCTACATTTGTATTGATTTCTTTCTCATTACTGCGTTTTTTTCTCTGTGCTCTGAGATATTTCATAAAATGTGGTTTTTTATGTTCCCTCAGTACTTCTCTTATTTCTTCTGGCATTTCCGCTTCTTCTCCGTGCTTAGCGTAGTCAATCGTAATAGAACCGACAATACTCATAATCTTGATACAATTTTGAATCTCTTCTGTCTGTTCCAATGACCACAACACAGAAATAGGATTTATTACCATTCCAATACTATTCTTATATCCTTTATAATCGCACTCTATAATGGTTTTTATATTTGAAACATCAACTTTACTATCCGCATTTTTGTCTTTACGTTTATCAATTTTTACATGATGGATGGTATTCGCATCATTCCTTCTAGCAGCGTCACAAATAACTCTATTGTCCGTTGTAAGAACGTGATCCCCGTCAAAATCCGCTGAATTAAGTTTCAAAGCGATTGTATTTCCAAATACACTAAGGATAATTCCTGTTTTCTGATATCTAAACCATCGTTCCATAGCCCCACTTGTCACCACTATAGCAGGGCAATGTTCATTTGCAATATGCGGAGAACGAATAATATCAATCCATGGTTCTTCAAATAAATTCCGATTCCAGTAATTAGAATAGACTTGACTTTCTTTCAATAGCCCCGTGACTTCTAATCCAAATGCGTGCTGCATCAAAGCATATAAATCAGGTGTTAAAGTTTGATAATTACCACTTACAACAATTTTCCCAACATAAGCTCGTTCCTTGCCAGATTTCAAATCTTGTTTCACTTTTTTCTGGACAAAAGCATCATTGTATAAAGAATGGTTATAATGCATTGCCTTATAATATGATGGTAATTCATTCCACTCTTCATCCTTTTCGCCACGTATTCCTCGATATTTTAAAAATCCCTCTACACTACTACAAGCATCTACATAGTCTTTAACTGTTTGTTGGCACAAATCTTCTAATTCTTCATCTGTATATTTTGAAGTCTGTAACGGCTGATATGCCATAACGGTTGTTTTATTCAGATCTTCATAAGCTTCATCATAGGAAGAAATATTAAAAGTTCTCTTATATCCATGTACCTCTTTTTTAAAATAACTCAGCCACGTTTCAATAGAATCATAGAGATCGTAAAACTTGAACTGACTTTTAGTAAGGATACAGTCTATTTTGTCATTAAATAGATCCCACTCTTTACCATTTATATCCTTAATTGTCCTTACATGAAATACTTCTGCGAACTCAGTAACTGGCATTGTATATAACATACCCTTTAGACAAGGAATACAACGGAACTGAAAGGATGCTGGTATATAATCAAGTCCCAGTTCCCGGCTCCACTGCTCTGCTTTTTCAGCCGTGACAAGTCCTGCCCCATCAAATAAATTTATAGATAGCTCTACTTCTTGATCTTTTAATACCTGAAAATCCCTTTTGATCTTTCCATTCTCATCTTCCGTATCAGTTTCTTCTACCAAATCAACTATTGCTTTTTGCAATACTTCCTTATCATCAATAACAACAATATTCGGCATAGACACGGGAATACTATCAGTAGCTGCTAACCCCAAATACGAATTCCATTTTGACATATAATTATACTTTGTATTACGGCTAAGACCACATAGTAAAATGTCCATAGCTTTATCCCATACATCTACAGATACAAGCATTGCTTTTTGAGTTCTGCTATGACTGGAAGATACAATAATTCTCTTATATTCGCTTCCATTATATGTGACAATCATTCCTGTCTTTGTCATTATTTCCTTGTAAGTTGAATATGATCTGCCAACCTTCAACGATAAAATGTCAGGAATATAATCTTTATCTTTTATGGTCTGATTCCTTTCAGATAAATGTTGGATAATACGGATCAGCTCTGATTCTGCCGTTAAAATCATGTGATTATTTCTATCACATTTGATTTTCTTTTCTACTATTTTGTCATACACTTTCTGCTTTTCTTTATCCAATTTATCCCGATCAACTATTTCGTTTTTATCATCTCTAATAACCGGTATAAATTCATACTTACCATCTCTATCAAACTCAATCATTTTTACTCTGTTAATATATACTAACGGTGCCTTCTTCTTATTTTTATTATTACTTATAATAATCAACCTGCCTTTCTTATCTTTCTACTAAATATATTCTCCGTTTAAGGAATGATTTTTCTAATAATTTTGCTATTTTCTGAATCGTTATGGATAATTGCGTGAAATACGCTTGAATAAGAAATACACAAGAATAGAAAACTCGTGTAATGAACTATGAATATCACAAAAATACCAACCATCGTAATTGACGGTTGGTAAATACAATTTACTTTTCCTTTTCAAAAATCAAATTCAAAGTTTTTGCCAATACTGTGAGAGCAATTATTGTATGAAAAATTTGAAAAATTCTAGGTACTATTCCTGTTAAAACAATAACTCCACTGCTATAAGTTGTTAATATTGAAAATGTAAGATAAATAAATTCAAATAATTTTTGCCATACTGAATCCAATAAAACATCGTTTACCTGAAAC
>ULUT01039322.1_pt1 | contig 25633 bp, 26 predicted proteins | sample 1958691 | NCBI WGS metagenome assembly ULUT01 (sample SAMEA4835766, study PRJEB28245) | human gut metagenome | biome: gut microbiome; material: fecal sample | place: Denmark | collected 2008 | reverse complement strand
AATTTCTTATTCTAATTCTTTTTTATGATTTAAGTGTATTCTTATATGTCCTATTCCTAATACTATCATTGTACTAAAAATGATTTTGAAATTTGCAGTAAAACAAAAATTACTCGCTTATAATGAGATTGAAATAAAGTTTCCAACTGTTGGAGAAAAAACGGATTTAGAAGTCCTAAACAAGAACGACCATAAAAAAATAATAAATTACTTACAAGAGAACTTTACTTTCAAAAATCTTGGCATTTATATTTGTTTATCAACTGGCATGAGAATTGGAGAAATTTGTGGACTCCTGTGGTCTGATATTGATGTGGAAAATGGAATTATAAAAGTGCGCAGAACAGTGCAAAGAATTTATGTGATTGATGGAGAAACACGACACACCGAGATTTTGATAGACACACCAAAAACAAAGAATTCAATTAGAGATATTCCAATGACCACTGAATTATATAAAATAATCAAACCACTTAAAAAAGTTGTAAACAATGACTTTTATGTAATAACAAATGAAACAAAACCAACTGAACCAAGAACTTATAGGAATTATTATGAAAGACTTATAAAAAGGCTAGGTATTCCAAAATTGAAGTTCCACGGACTTAGACATAGTTTTGCCACTAGATGTATAGAAAGTAAATGTGACTATAAGACAGTCAGTGTTATACTAGGGCATTCAAATATAAGCACGACATTGAATCTCTATGTCCACCCTAATATGGAACAAAAAAAGAAATGTATTGATCAAATGTATCGTGCATTGAAATAAATTTTGAAAGGACAAAAAATAACCTTTCGGGCTTCTCTACAATAAAATAGTTGAAAATTTATTGCAAAAATCAAACATTTGTTCTATACTCTTATCATAAACATACGGGGTGTATGTTTATGAAAGGATGGTGTTATGAGAACAGCAAATGAAGAAATAGTAAACAAAGTTTTATCATTTATCAAAGAGTCTCAAAAGCGAGATGGCAAATCTCCATCATTTAGGCAAATTTGCAAAAGCATGGGATTTCCAAGTATTGCTACCGCTCAATACTATATCAAGGTTTTGAAACAAAGAGGACTTATCACTCAAAACGATAGTGGTAAAATTGATGTGCCATTTAATTTGCAAAAAGGACAAACCCTAATAGCCCCATTAGTTGGTTGTGTCGCTTGTGGTCAACCTATTCTTGCTGAGGAGAATATTGAAAAAACATTTCAATTGCCGACTGCCATATTTGGAAATCAAAAGAGTATGATACTCCGTGCAAAAGGAGATAGCATGATCGGTGTTGGAATAAATGATGGAGATTTAATAGTCGCCCAAATTTGTAATCAAGCCGAAGATGGGCAAATAGTAGTCGCCCTAATTGATGATTCAGCAACTGTTAAAACTTTTTATAAGAAAAAAGATTGCATTATTCTCCACCCTGAAAATCCTAAATATAAGGATATCATTACAAAAGATGTAACGATTCAAGGAATTGTTAAGCATATAATCCATAGTTTTTAGATCAGGAGGCGAAGTAAAGTGAAAGCTATACATTATTGTCCTTGTTGTGGACGATGTATTGGCGAAAGCATCGGATCTGATGAAAGTTGTCAATGCAAAGTCCTAACTGTTGAACCCAAAAAACTCAAAAAGAAACAACTCATAATGAAAAGCACTTGCAAAAAGTGTAAAACAACATTATATGTGTCGTTAGAGTTTATAGATTAACTCTGATAGTGAACCTAGCGTTCCCGAACACATAATTAAAATATCCAAATGGACCTTAATTGTCCGGATAAAATATTTTTTATTTATCCTAGACAATAAGGTCTTTTTCTATACCGAATGTTTAGGCATTCGGTATTTTTTTATTCTCAAAAAAAATTAGAAAAAGTTTTTGAAAAGGTCAAATGCTGAACTCTTCATTTTTCTAAAATTCAAGTATCAAATCTAACAAAAGGAGGTGTCAATATTGAAAAGTTCTGATGTAACAGCAGATCTTCTCTTCTATCTCAATGATGGAAAGAAGCATACTTACTCTCAACTTGCAGAACAAGTTGAATGTAGTGTTTCAACGATAAAAAGACATATTCAATCATTGTCATATAAGAATCTCAATATTGAAATCATCCATGGTGGATTTGGTGGAGGTGGCGTCAGACTAATCCCTGACGAAAGTGTAAATACAAATTACCTTAACGAAAATGAACTGCAACTCATTATAAGTAAGTTGTCATCGTTGCAGGATGATAGCCCAAACATTAAGAAATTTGTAAATAGCATTGCCCCTTTAATTGAAAAAAGGAGAAAAAGATAAATGAAAAAGAAAGATAAACTTACAAAACTTGAAAAATTGATTATTGAAGAAAAAGCAAAGGATCAAGAAGAAATTATTGATTTTTACTATGAAGATAAAGAAAGCAGAACCAAAGTTCTTATTCACGACAAAAGGAAAATAAGAGTTGCCTTGCTTGAAATGGAAGAATACGAAAGAAAGCAAAAAAGCGATATTAAGGAATTTGAATGCCAATATAATCCAAAAACTGACGATCCAATAGATGAACAAAACGAAATTGAAGATTTTGAGTACGAACCAAGCAGTTTTGAGCAAAATTTGGAAGATGCTTTGCAGGAAATGGCTGAAAAATTATTCCAAAATAGAGAAAATCAAAAAAATATTTCAAAATTTTTTAGAGAGTATCTTTCAGAGTTCTCAAAAAATCAGCAGATAATAGTATTTTACTATTATTTCCTAGGTTTTGGCATAAGTGAAATTGCAGAAATTTTGAATGTAAAACCACAAACAATTGATGGTTATATCAAACGAATTGATAAAAAACTTGCCAAATTTGGAAAGAAATGTGACTTATAATTCCCCCTTATATAGAGGGGCAATGAGATAGTTTTGGACAAGCTCTCACTCACTAGATAATAAGTGAGAGCAAAGCCAAGACAAACAAAATAACTTGGAGGTTAAAATGAAAGACAGCATAAGAGAAATGATGGTCAGACTTTATGATTCAAGGGTAATTGACCGATTAGACGATTTATGGAAAAAGCACGAGCGCCTTTACACAACAAAAAATGCTTTTATATGTGATTTGCTGTTAAGAGGAATTGAAAGTGTTGAGAATGAAATGTCTAATGTAAAAGAAATGCAGAGAGATGGAAACATTTTCAAAGAAATGAAACGATTGACTTCACTTTTAGATAGGTTTGTTGATGTTGGCTACGAACACTACAAAGAAAGTTATGTTATCGGTAAAGAGAACCAAACTCTCATTTCAAGACTTTATGATGTTATTTTCAGAATGGCAAAAGAACACGGCATATCAGTTGATAACTACAATGATGGAACTTACGATGCTTTGCCTGACGGATTTGAAGATGTCACCGATGCATTGATTGAGGAATTCCGTGAGCGAGAAAACAACTAATGTCAATTTTATGATAGGCTATGTCCCTTGTCTTGATGGGTTAGGTCTTAACCACCCTCTGGTTAAAAGATACTATGGCGAAAGACAATTTTATTCTTGCCAAGATCCATCATACAACTATGTTGGCTATGTAAACAATGGAAGCGAGAAAAAGTTAGACTTTGTTGAATATTCAGGCAACAAAGAAAAAAGCACAGGCGTATTTGATTCAAATGGAATTTGTAGTAAAGAACGCATAAAAGAATTAAAAAATGGCTTAAAAAACACAAAAAGTGTTGTTTGGCATGGTTTAATTACTTTTGAAGAAATGTTCGGTAAAACAAATTGCAATTCATACGCAAAAGCTTACGAACTAATGAAATCAGAGTTTCCAAAGTTTCTTAAAATGGCAGGCTTCGATCCTAAAAACATTGAATGGTTTGCAGGCTTTCATGCAAACACCGAACACCGACATATCCATTTTAGTTTTTATGAAAAAGAACCAACTAGACATAGAAAAAATCACAAAGAATTATGTTTTTCACAAGGAAAAATAACTCTTAATGCCATTGAAAAAATGAAAATAAACACCGAATTGCACCTCACCAACATCAGCAGTAAAATCGCTGGTAAAAGAAATGAGTTAACAAAGGAATTTAATCGAGCAATTAAAACAAAAAGGATGAGAAAAAATATGTGGGATTCTATTAAAAAAATAATCGTTATTTTACCAACTTCAGGCAGGATTTCTTATGATAGCGATAATATGTTATTTTTGCGAAATAAGATAGATTATTTGGTAGATTTAATGATTAAGCAAGATGATAAAACAAACGCAGTATTTCGCTCGTTTTTGACTCTTCTATCCGACAAAGATGAAAGTATAAGAAGAATGTGTGAAGCACATAAGATTAACCCTGACAAGGTTGTTTTAATGGACAAATACCGTAGCGATCTATATCGCAGATTAGGAAATCAAGTGATAAAAAACATATTGGGTATAAGATCTGAATTAAAACAATTTGAATTTCAAACAAAAGACAGACTTGCAAAAAAACGCATTTTAAGGCGAAAAAATGAGTATTTATTTGAAAAAAGCCTGTATTTAAGCGAAAAAGTTCAACGAGAAGCTTTTGCATACTTCCAAGAACACATGAGAGTTCTTAAAGAAATGGAAATCAAAGTTCTTATTGAACAAGGCGTTATTGAACTATGAAAATAGTTAAAAAAGTTTTGCTTTACTCACTTCTTCTTTTATTTTGCCTTGCTTGTGGTTTTTTATTTAACTGCTTTGTTGCAAATAGATTTGTTTTTAAGTTGGATTTTAATCTTTTAATTGAAGCAAAGACTTGGGTATACACAGGCTTTTTGTTTATGGTGTTCGTTTGTCTATTTGCATACAACTCATATAAAGGCTATTGGCGAAAACACTCAAAGAAACTGATGGAAAGTTCTGACAAAGATAAACACATAATGTCAGGGCTTGAAACAGCCCATTTTCAGACCGAGAAAGAACTTGCCAAGAACTTTACACAAATAGAGTATGACGACCTAAAAAAGACAAATTTTGATGGAATACCAATAAAAGCTGAATATGTAAAAAACAAATTAAACATTACATTTTCAAAACCTGCACATACACTCATAATTGGTACGACAGGTTCAGGTAAAACCACCACTTTTATAAATCCGACAGCACAAATTCTAGCGCATACAAAAAACCAACCCTCTATGCTACTATCAGATCCAAAAGGCGAATTATATTCTTTACACTCAAAAGAATTAAAAGCACTTGGATATGATGTTAAGGTCATAGATTTAAGAAATCCATATTGCTCTGTTAGATGGAATCCTTTGGAAAGACCATTTGAGATGTATCAAGAGATGCTTCACCTTGAAGATAAAGTCACCCAAGATGAAGAAAAAGGCTGTTATTACTACGAAAATAATGAATATTACAACCACGATGAGCTTTTATCAGTTTTACAGGTAAAAAAGCAAGAAATGTACGATGAAATCTATGAGGATTTGCACGACATAGTTTCAGTGCTTTGTCCTGTAATCAACAAGTCCGAACCTATTTGGGAATCAGGTGCAAAAAACTTTATTTTAGCAATTGTTCTTGCAATGCTTGAAGATAGTGAAAATCCCGAACTAGGTATGACCAAAGAAAAATTTAATTTCTACAACATAATGAAAATCGCTACTAACACTCAAAACGACTGCGAAGATTTGATGATATATTTTGCGAAACGAAGTCCTATATCTAAATCAGTCAGCCTTTCAAAACAAGTGTTAGATGCCAGCGACAAGACAAGAGGCTCATATCTTTCGACTATCTTCGATAAACTTGCAATGTTTAGTGATAAAAGCATTTGTGCTTTGACAAGTGCAAACGAAGTGGACTTTGGAGAAATTGCACTGCGACCAACTGTGTTATTCTTGCAGATTCCAGACGAAAAAGAAACAAGACACACACTTGCATCAATGATTATATTACAAGCCTACAAGGCACTTGTTGCAAAAGCAAATACCTATCCCGATTTATCTCTGCCACGAAGCGTATATTTTCTTCTCGATGAATTTGGCAACTTGCCAAGGGTTCACAAATTAGAGCAAATGATTACGGTAGGCAGATCTAGAAAAATATGGTTTGCGTTAGTTGTGCAATCCTATGCCCAACTTGCAAAGGTATATGACGAAAAGTCGGCTGATATAATTAAATCAAACTGTAATATTCAAGTTTTTATAGGAACAACCGATCTAAAAACAATTGAGGAGTTCTCAAAGAAATGTGGCAACTATTCACTTGTCCAACACAATGTGAGTTATAGCACGAGTAAAAGCAATGATATCAATTCTTCTGCTTCTGTCCGTGAAAGACCACTCATATATCCAAGCGAACTTGCTCAATTAAACAACACAAAAGACATGGGAAATGCAATCGTTAGTGTATTTGGCTTTTCACCGATAAAAAGTAAATTTACACCATCTTTTAGGTGTCCAAAATATAAATTAACGCCTATATCACAAGAAATAAAAAATGGCAAACCTTTCCTAGAAGAAAAAGTGTTTTACGATATGCTTCAAAGAAACGCATATTATTTCAAACCTAAAAATGAATCTATGAAAGAAGCTCAAGACGAAATTGAAAGTTTAACGGAAAGAATAAAAGGCACAATCGCACGCATTCCTCTTGATACTTTATATGCAAAAGATAAAGAAACTTTGCTGGAACTGCTCCAGCAAAAAGAATACAAAAAAACAACTGATTACTTGGAGAATATTCTTTCAAGTAGCAACGATGAGGGTTTAATTAAGAGATTAAACTCAGTTTCAAAACAACTGAGCAAAATTCTAAAATTGGAGAAACCTAAGAATGAATAAAACTAAAAGAAAACTAAAATACAAGTTTTGGACAGCGTTCGTTTTGCTTATTCTTTGCTTCAGTATAGTTTTTAACAACAAGGAAACCGTGACAGTTTGTCACGCATTAGCAAGTTGGACTCCGAGCGGTGGCTTTCAGCCCGGAATTAGTGCAACTCTTCCCGGCACAACTATTCCTGACAATATAACCGTTACTCCTTTGCCGTTTGTGAAGTCTGGAGCAGATTCAGACATTAACGAAGATACAACAGGAAGAATCTATGCAAGAGATTATTTGCTTGTTGAAAATACCGCAAAAAATAGTAAATGGGGCGATTATAAATATTTAAGTTATATTGATTATCTTAAAATTGAAAGAAAAGATGGCAGAAAAATCTATTCTGCAAGTGAGTATTACAATGAAGATTATGACATTGTTAACTACAAAGCATATTTGTGGTTGCGTCACACAAAGATGGAATCAAACAATAGTGGATTCTTATGGACAACACAGCGTGCAAAATGGGAACGTGCTTCATATTATCTTACATTTTATAGCGATGGTTGTTCCGATGACTCTTGGGAATGGGAAGTTGTAAATCAACTTGGTGTTTCTGGTGTAAATCCATCAGACAGCACAATTTTGCTGGGTTCACTAAATAAAGGCGATGAAAGTATCCCTTATACTAACGGATTTTTCTCAACTGTTGAGTTTTATGGCGTTGGATATTGGCACAATGAATTTTGGGGAAATACTTGGAATAAACAAACAATCAATGCAACAATTACTCCAAAAATAAACAATCATTGGAGAGATTGGAATAACTCATTAGTTCCACAAAACAGTAAAATTGTTAGTGCTCAAAGAGATGGTGTTACTGAATACTATGGAGCAAAACCTTATATAGTGATTTCAAAAAACCTTAATAACTATGTAAAAGTCAACGACACTAAGATGACTCCAAATGTGGATGCTAATGTTAACGCTTACTATGATGGCTTTCATGTAGGAATTGTTAATAATGGAAAGACAAAAGTTTCCATAGAAGATGGTGCTAAAGAAATATATACTGATTACAATTGCATAGTTGACCAAGATATACCTGATGTAAATTTGGTGTATCTCAATGCTAATGCGTTAAGTCTTGCAAAAGAATCATCAGTATCAACTGACTCAGATGGAATAAAATCACAAACATTGTCAGGAGCAATCTTTAAAGATCAACTTCAAATCAATTTTGGAGTGACTGAAAATGAAAGTCCTGAAAGATGCTATGTAACCCATAATGGAGTAACAAGAGAAATCACAAGTGGAACTTGGCTTAACGAAGCTGGCAACTATACAATTGTTGTTAAAGATTTAGTTGGTCATACAAAAACAATAAAATGCTCAATTGATAATACTTCACCAAACCAAAACATTGATAGAATCCAAGGTCAAGACTACAAGGTTTCAAAATGGTATTTGGCAAGTATTCCAAGCGATTTTATTGGACACGGAAAATACTCATATCTTACTTACAATAAAGCATTAAATAAGGCAATTGAATGCGAAAAAGCAAACTTGGTTACAACTTATGAACTAGATGATGTAAATAATTTTCATAATACACATTTAGTTGCAAATGGAGATACCGTAAAGGTTGGAAAATATTGGTATTACAAATCAATAGATAGCCCAAGCCTTTATGTCTATTACTTCACTGAAGATTTACTAAATAAAGCAATAGAAAAATACGCAAAAACCTATGTTAGTTCGGCTCAATATTTTAATTACAAATCAGATATCTATCCAAACGATTATGGAACAATAATTGACAAAGATATTTATCATAACCTTTGGAACGAAAGCAAAACGCCTGCATACATTTCTAACGACTTTATATTTAGAAAAGCAAATGATAATGAGTCTTATAAAATTTACTACAAAAACATTGATAACGGACAAACAAATTGGTCAGAGCTTATTTACAACAAGTCTTTCAAAGAGCAAGTAAATTCACATGGTCTATATCTTATCAAGGAAATTGACTATGTAGGACATGAAACTTATTGTTATGTGTTCCTTGACCTGCAAGCGCCAATGCTTGATGTTACAGCCAAAATCTATGGATCAACCGACTCATTTAATCACACAATTTCAAAGAACGATATTCCCGCAAATAATGAACTCATTTTCTATTATGAAGATTTTGTTATCAATAAAATTATCGATGACGACACTTGGTATGTATTGCAAGTAATATGTCCAAATGGAAAAATTTTGAGATACACATTCGTAGACACTCTTCCTAACTTTGATGAACTCGGCACAGGCGAATATCAAATCACAACTTATGATAGAATTGGAAACAATTTCACCTTTAAACTTTGCCTACTTGGTAAAGCACCAAAGGTAAAATTTGAAACTATAAACGCAAACGAACAACTTAAAATTTCTATAACATCAGGCGAACAATTCAATGAAATTACTGACCTTAAAATTTATAGAAATGATGTGTTGCTTAATAGTGAACTTGGATATGATGAGTATCCAAATAATGATTCAAACGAATTGATTTTTATATCAAATTCTATTAAGCAATATCTATTCAATAAAGGTGGACTTTACCGAGTTGAAATCACCGACAACTTTGGTAGAACCACCTCCCATGAATTTAAGTTTGAGAAAGATTTGCCTGTTGGTGTGCTAAAAGGTGTTAAGCATAATGGCAGAACAAACAAGAATGTAGAATTCATTTTCAATAGTACAAAATACACAGCAGTAGCCTATGAAAATGGTAATTCTATCTTCCCACCAAGCACACTTAATGATGCAAATATTTTGACAACTTTAACATTTAGTGTAAGCGACAAAATCAATAAAGAATACAAAATTTATTTGTATGACAACAATGATTTTGAAAACCTTAATATCTATAAATTTACAATCAAAACCATCCCACCTGAATTTACACTTTACGGAGTAAATGACAGTGGAACAACATCAACTGATGTCTATGCTTTATGGGATGCACAAAGTGGATATAAGGCAACTTACAAACTAAATGACGGAGAAGAAATTCAATATCTTAATGGACAAATTTTATCTAACGAGGGAGTTTATATAATCACATTAATTGATGATTTAGGTAACAAGAATTCAAAAGTATTTGAAATAGATAAAACATTGGACTTCGACATATATGAAGATAATATCAAGAGAGAAATTGAAGAAATTAGATACACAACTAAGAATATTCAAATTAGCAACAACGAACCATTAAATATTGAGATTATGAAAAATGGTGAGCCTTATGCATATAAATTTGGAACATATTTTAATGACGAGGGCTTCTATTTAGTTAAGATTTTTGACGACTTTGGAAATGTAAAATATTTCGAATTTGAGATAGACAAAACACCTCCTGTCGCAGAGATTATCGGTGCAACCAATAAAGGAACAACTAATGGTTTTGTCCAAGTTGTTTGGGAAGAAGATAACCTCACTTCAACCATCTACAAAGATGGAAATTATCTTGGGAATTATACAAGCGGAAGTGAGATAAAATTAAACGGAAATTATAAAGTAAAAGTGTCAGATAGAGCTGGAAATTTTGTCCTTTTTGAATTCAAAATTGACAATAAAATTGAGTTTGATATTAACACTTTTAACGGTGGAATTTCAAATGGTGGTGTTAGGGTTGTAGCCAAAGAAGAACTCACTATTGAAATGTACAAAGATGGCAAACAAATTGATTACAACTTTGAACAAATACTGAATGATGATGGAAACTATGCATTTATCTTAACGGATGTTTTAGGCAACCAAACAGGATTTAGTTTCACAATTTGGAATAAACCATTGAGCAGAATTCAAAGAAAATTTAATGACCAAATTGAAATAAAAGAAATTATTTTTAATAAAGAAATTCAAGAGTTGGACATTCAAGACAACACCTTGTATTTGGTTGATGAGGGCTTATATCAAGTGACCGTTTTAGACAAAACAGTAAACAAAAATTTCACTTTCAAATTAACCCTTGACACCACACCTCCTACAATTGATTTGGTCGGAACTGAAAATGGTGGCTACACAAAATCAGAAGTGTCTACACGAAACCCAAGCGAGGATCCAATCTATATTTACGCATCAATTGATGACGGAGAATTTGAATATAAGTTGGGCGAAAAAATAAAAGACGCTGGCAAATATCAACTCGTTGTAGTGGATGAAGCTGGCAACCAAACAGTGTATGAATTTACAATCGTTTATTCTTTCAATGGAGCGACAATTGCACTCTTTGGAGCATTGCTTGCAGTGGTAGTAATTTTGATAATATTCCTTGTGAAAAACAAGGTTGGATATTACAAAAACAAGACAGAGATAACTGAGATTGAAGAAACCACCGAAGAAATTGATAGTATTGAAAAGAAATAAGATTTTGTGGGTAATTCTATGAAATCTTTACTAAGCAGGAAAAGGAGTGCAACAAAATGTATTTGATGGGGCTTAAAGTGCCGTAAATTCGGCACATTTGCTGAAACAGCAGTTTAGCCCCAAGAAACAAATTGTATCATTTTGTTTTGCCCTCTATTCTACTAGTACAAGTGGGAAACCCACTTTACTTGCAGTCGCTTTGCTTACACGAACTTCCATTTTTAATTGAGATAAATTTAATTAAATTTTGGAGGAAATTATATACATGAAAAATATGTTAGCATCAATAAATTTTAGCCCTGTTTTAGAGCCTGTACTAGAGGTCATCAATGCAATATTGTGGCCCGCCATTGGATTGGTCGGTGCACTCGGTACAATCTACTGTATCATCCTTGGAGTGAAACTTGCAAAGAGCGATGAAGCAGGTTCTCGTGAGAAAGCAAAAAAGGATTTAATCGGAGCAATTATTGGATTTGTTGTGATCTTCGTTTTGATTGTTGGTCTAAAAGTTTTAATGCCGATTTTACAAGATTGGGTAAGCACACAAATTACAGTTTAAAGGAAAATGAGAAATGAAAAAAGTTCTTAAGATAACAAACATCTTTACATTTATTTTGATAATTTTAATCGCAAGTTTAACTCTCACAGGTTGTGTGTCAGGAGTCGTTTCTGAAAAACAATATGGTGAAATATTTGATGGTGTGGATGCACAGGACAAAGATGGAAATAGCGTTTATTATCAGATGAGAACTTTGGTAGACAACATAGAGTTTAACTCTAACATCCAAAGCAAAGCGTATTGCAAATTAGATATTTACATTAAACAAAGTTGTCAAATTAGAGGGCTGGTTTTTATTATAAGAAGTTCGGAAAACTGCACCCTAAAATTTACTACTTTTATAGATGACGAGATCATCACTTCGCAAACAGTTGAAGCAAAAAATAATACAACAAAAAGTGTTGATTTATTCTTTGAAAAAGCGATTGCTTGCGACAATAAAACAGACCTCTATATTGAGGTTGAAGAAATCAAAAATTCGGAAGAAAAATCAGACACAAAATATCAGTTTGATAGTCTGGTAATATTCCTATCGGAGTAAAAATGGATTGGCTTACAAATTGGATATTTGACCTATTCTATGGCATACAAAAATCCATCTGCTACATCATAGATTTTATCAAAGATATTTTCTATATGCTGGCTGGGATTGAGCCTGTCAAAGTTGATGGTCAGGAGTCGGATTTATTATCTCACTTTTTACTTTCTGATGCAGTTAAAAAAGCCTTTTGGTTAGTCGTGCTAATAGCAGTAATCCTACTTGTGCTATTTGTCATAATAGCAATTGTTCGTAGCGAATATGCGAACGGAGAAAACAAGAAAAGCAAAACTTTAATTCTTGGCAAAGCATGTCAAAGCTTCATTATTTTTATGATGGTGCCTTTCATACTCTTAACAGGAATTACACTTTCAAACACAGTCGTTAGTGCTGTGAATAAAAGTATGAATCCGTATGTTTTAGAGCAAGGACAAGATGCAACTATTGGTGGTCAAATTTTAGTTACAAGCGGATATTATGCTTACATTGGAGATGAATCTGAAAGACAAGAAATTGAAATTAAATTCATCACAGGCGAACTTGATTATAACGATATGGATGTCGTTAGTCAGTACTACAAAATAAGAAGCCTTGACTTCTTCGTTGGCATTATAGGAAGTCTGGTTATTTTGGTAATGTTCGTGATGAGTGCGATAAGTTTTATACAAAGGATATTTGACATTATTCTCTTATACATCGTATCGCCGATTAGCGTGTCCACAATACCAACGGATGATGGACAAAGATTTAAACAATGGAAAGAGATGCTAATTGGTAAGGTGCTTGGAGCATACGGAATAATACTGTCAATGAATTTGTTCTTTATCATAATTCCACAGGTTCAGCAAATCGCATTCTTTGGAAACGCATTTAAGAATGGCATAGTTAAAATTCTATTCTTAATTGGTGGAGCATTTGCTGTCACAAAAGCAAATATTGTAATTGCTAATCTCACAGGTAGCCATGCTGGTGGAAGCGAAACAAGAGAACTTATTGCAAATATGAGAACAGGTAAAAATATCACTCGTGCAATTGGCACAACTGCACTTGGAGTTGGCGGAGCAATACTTGGTGGCAAGACATTTGCAAACGCAAATAAGTCTGGTGGATTTGCTGGTGGAATGAAAAGCACTTTCACCCAGCCTGCATCTAAATCAATTGTAGGTTCTGAGGACTCAACCAAAGGAACAAGATACGGACGAATGCCTACAAGAATAGCCTCACTCCCTCTTGGAGTTATGAAAGATATTGCATCAGGTGGAATTGTTGGTGCTGGTAAAAACTTCATCCCAAGACTTAACAATGTTATTCGTGGAGATAGCGTTTTCAATCACGCACAAACATTAAAAAAGCCAAACATTGTAAAGGAGAATAATGATGCGAATAATACCGAAAAACACTAAGGTTAAGTTGCAATTCTACAAGAATGTAACCATAACCGATGTAGTTCTTGCTGTGATTGGTCTTGGCTTTTTGGCACTTGCAGTTTCAAGCAATCTACCAAACAAATGGATAGTGGCGATGGTAATTCTAATTATCTTCGCCCCGCTATTCATACCAATTGGAGATGTTAAACTTTACAATGCAATTGGCTATGGCTTAAAGTTTGTATTTGCTAAAAAGAATTTTGCAAAATCAAAACATGGCAAGTCAAACATAGGAACTGTCGTTCCATATTACAAAATTGAAGATAATTTTATTCGACAAAAAGAAAACGGATTTACAGGCGTTATTGAAATCAAGCCTATTGAATTCAATATGCTGAGTGAATACAAACAAAATTATTTTATTGATGGCGTGCTATCAAACATCTTAAAAAACATTGGCGTATTCCAAGAACTAGACATTGTCAAACTTGAAAGACCGATAATCTTTGATGGTTATGTTACAAATGAATGCACAAGACTTCAATCTATTATTGAAGCCAATGAAAACAAACAACTTTCGGAAAATGAATTCAGGTCAAGAGCCGAGATTTTGGAAGATAGAATCAACATCATTGATAAGATAAATTCAGAAGAAAAAATATATGCAAGTTCTTATTATATCGTTATTCACGATGTAGACAAAAAGAGCCTGCAAAACACATTAAACATAGCAATTCAAATGCTAAAAGGTAGTAATTTGGATGCAAAACAATTAACAAACAAAGAACTAGCGTTATTTATCAAATACTCTTACTCAAACAATTTTGATGAAAGAGATTTTGAGAAAATAAATGAAGCCGACTACATTTCAAAGAGCGTGCCTGATGTGGTTAGTTTCAAATCAACAAAAGTTATTCAAGACGATCGCACACTCTCACACTTTATGATAACCGATTATCCATTGCAAGTTCCAAATGCATGGGGTCAAGAGTTGTTTGATATTCCAAACACAAAAGTTGTCCTTAAAGCAGAACCTGTTGATAGACTTAAAGCAATTAAAAGAATTGATAGTGCAATCAATGAACTACTTAGTCAAAGAGATATCGGCAAAGCATCAAGTCAGATTGATAAAGAAACACACTTGCAAAGTTTACAACAAACACTTATTGGTCTTCAGAATGATAATGAATCATTCTTTGATGTATCTATCACTATAACTGCCTACGATACAGGTAAACAATCCACAAACAAAAAATTTGTTAGAAGAAAATTAAAAGAAATGGGATTTAGATTTACTGAAATGTTCGGCAGACAAATTGATGGATATATGACAAGCCTTATAACAAAGGGCAACAAAACCAAAATATCAAGAGGGCTTAACTCTTCTGCTATTGCATCCTGCTTTCCATTTGTTAGCAATGCAATACTAGACGAAAATGGAATCATGATCGGAGAAAACAAGTTGCCTACATTTGTAGACTTTTTCAAGCGTGATGACGAGCGTGTCAACAGTAATATGGTTATCATAGGCAAATCAGGTAGCGGTAAATCATTTGCGACTAAAACAATCTTAACACAGCTTGCAAGTGAAAACTCAAAAGTATTTATCCTTGATCCTGAAAACGAATATGGAAACCTTGCTAAAAATCTGAGTGGTAAGACACTTGATGTTTCAAGTTCAAAAGATGGTCGTATTAATCCATTTCACATTATCTCTTCACTTGACGATGATAACAGCGATGGAACAAACAACTCTTTTTATTCCCACTTGCAGTTCCTAGAAGAATTTTTCAGATTGATACTTGTAGGAATCAATGCAGATAGTTTGGAATTACTAAACAAATTGATACTTGAAACTTACGGAGCAAAGCATATCACTGCAAAGACGGATTTATCAAAGTTAGAAGCAAAAGACTATCCAACCTTTCAAGATCTAGCGGAACTCGTAGACAAAAAGTTAAATAACGAAAAAGACGAATACAACAAATCCTGCCTAAAAGTATTGTCTAACTACTTGAGTAAATTCAAAAAAGGTGGTCGAAATTCTGCACTTTGGAATGGTCCAACAACTTTTAATCCACAAGAAAACTTTGTGGTGTTTAACTTTCAAAAATTGCTTGCAAACAAGAACAATGTCACTGCAAACGCTCAAATGCTTTTGGTATTAAAGTGGCTTGATAACGAAGTAATTAAAAATCGTGATTATAACAACTTATTCAAAACCAATAGAAAAATCATTGTCGCTATTGATGAAGCCCATGTCTTTATTGATGAAAAGTTTCCAATCGCTCTTGATTTTATGTACAACTTGGCAAAGCGTATCCGTAAATATGATGGTATGCAGATAGTTATCACTCAAAATGTCAAAGACTTCGTTGGTAGCCCAGAGCTTGCAAGAAAAAGTTCGGCAATTATAAATGTTAGCCAATATTCACTTATCTTCTCGCTTGCCCCAAACGATATGAGCGACCTTTGTGCGTTGTATGAAAAAGCAGGTCAAATAAACGAAACCGAAAGCGATAACATTGTCAATCTACCAAGAGGCTGTGCGTTCTTAATTACAGGTCCAGCACGCAGAACCAATATAAGAATTATTGCTAGTGAGTTAACAAGAGAAACATTTGAAAATTAGGAGAAATCATGGAAGAAAAAGAAACCAAAACTTATGTAAATGTTGATGATCTGATTAAACAAGCTGAAGATCAATTCAAACAATTTATTAAAGATGGCAAATACAAAGACCTTTTGCTGTCTATGAGTAACTTAAATTGCTACTCGGTAACAAATCAACTTTTGATTCTTAAACAATTTCCAACAGCAACCTGTGTAAATGGGATGAAAGTCTGGAATTATGTTCACCGAAATGTAATTAAAGGACAAAGAGCAATCAAAATCATTGCCCCTTTAAAAGAAATAAGAAAAGAAGAAATTCAAGATGAAGATGGCAATGTAATTGATACAAAAGAAATCGAGGTAATCGGCTACAAAGTATCTCATGTGTTTGATATTTCTCAAACTGAGGGTCGTGAACTTTTTGAGTTTAAGTGCGATGAAAAAATAGCACAAGAATACTTTGAAACAATTAAAAACGCACTTGAAAGAGTGCCTCGTGGCTACTTGGTTAAATATCAAGACACCGAAAGAGATGGCGTTGACGGTTATTGTGATTTTAACAATAAAGTTATTGTCATCCAAGACGGAATGCCTTACGAAAGGACTTTAACGACCCTTGTTCACGAGATTGGACACGCACTCGCAGAAACACGAGTACGCACAAACTTCAAGGGTTTAACAGGCAAAGAAAAGACCGAAATCAGAGAAATTGAAGCAGAAAGTATTGCACTTGTTGTATCTAATCGTCTAGGGCTTCACACACAAGATTTTAATATGGCTTACATTACGAAATGGGCTGATGGCGAAATTGAAAAATTCAAAAGCAATGTTGATGTTATCCGTAGTGTTAGTTATCAAATCTTGTCCAGCGTAGAACCCGCTGTTCAATCTGCTATCAGAGATAAAGAAAAGGCACTTGAAAGCCAAGTTCAAGCCGTAGAAAGCACTTCAAACGAAGATAAGGCAAACACTCAAGAAAATACAAATGAAGCCGTAAACGAGCCTGCAGGCGAACCAAAAGCCGAAGAAAAACCAAAGACAAGGAAAACAACAAAATCAAAGACAAAAGAGGTAGAACAATGTTAAGAATCAATGGCGAAGTAATCACTTTTATGGATGATTGCGATTTTAACAGCAAAGAAGAATTTATGGACAAACTCAGATCTTTGAGAAAATCTCCAAACCTTGCTAAAAATTGCAATTATAAAGATTTTTACGATATGGTTGGCGTTGCAATTCAACAAGCATTTTATATCAATGAAAAACAACTTATGAGATATAAAGAGTATTGCAATTCTAGAAGCATGACAGGAGCAACTAATGGAAAACAAACAAATTAAGGTCATAGTAAAACGACCAAATAGTAAGGCTAAAGAAATGACCATTGTGGATAAATTAAAAACATATCAAGAGTTGGTTGAGGGCTATATTGAGGTTATCCCTTTTCCAAAAGATGAAAAGATTCACTTTGTAGCGAACGAAGAAGCAAAGATATATGGGTTTGCCCCAAATCTTTGCTTACCTCACTACCGTGATGTCTTGTGTGGAACGATAGTTGCAGTAAGTGTTGACGAAGATGGAGATTTCCAAAGTTTAACTGATAGACAAATCAAAAAAGTAAATCATTACATTGATACTTTTAATATGGACAAGTTGCTATTTAAGGATAAACAGGAAATTCAAGAAATAATGTTAAAGAAAATGCGTGAATATGACCAAGAGGACGATTTATGCTAGATAATAACTTTCATTACAATCCACTCCAAACACGCAATCAAAACAATGATAAAGAACCTGTAAAAACTACAAACGCAAGCAAAAAAGTAAAAACAAAGTCAGAAATCTCTTGGGTGGAATTGATGTTTATTATTGTTGCTGGAATGCTTTTCGTATTTGCTTTAACTGCACGCATTATTTATGAATATAGGACTGACGACCATTCAAACATTGAAGTAGTTGTTGGATCTTGCACTTTCAAAAACAACGTGCTTATCAAATACGATGGTAGCGAATCAATAGTTAATATCCCAACTTACTATGAGATTGATGGCGAAAAATATGGAATTACTGAAATAGATGATAAAGTCTTTTATCATAAAAGCGAAATTGAAGAAATCTATATGCCAAATCAAATTGTAAAAACAGGATATTTCTCTTTTCAATATTGTGAAAATCTTAGGAAGATAGTCTTATCAGATAAACTAGAACTTCTTGGAGATAGTTGTTTTTGGGGCTGTACAAAACTTGAAGAAATTCACTTGCCTGCAAGTTTACAAAAGATTGAAGCTTACGCATTTTGGGGAACTACAATTAAAGAAATTGATATCCCTGAGGCTGTAAAAGAAATTAGACTTGGTGCTTTTAATCAATGCAGAAAACTAGAAACAGTTTACATGAGAAGCAATGAGTTAATTGAAACAGGCTTTACACAAGTTTATCAGGTGTTTTCAAACTGTCCAAGTTTGAAAAAGATATATGTTCCTGAACATCTTGTAGAAAAATATAAAACTGCAGAATATTGGTCACTTTACGCAGACAAATTTGAAGCAATTGGAGGTGCAAATAATGCCTAATTGGATACAAAACAGACTTGTAGTAAAAGGTAAAGACGCAGATAAAGTCTTGGAACAATACATCATTAATCAACCAAGTGAAACTTGTGATTATACATTTGATTTTAATCGCATTAAAGAAATGCCTGTAGAACTTGGAATTCAAAGTGGTGGCATTACTGATAACTGCATTAAGGTATATTTGTCTACACTTTCACTAAATGATTTTTTTGACACAGCCAAAATGATGGCAAATGCAGAACTGTTCCCCGGATTAAGAAAAAATAGTGCAACTAGATTAAGCGAAAAAGAAATCAATGAAATTGTAAAACATTGCATAGATTTTAATTCAAATAGTAAAGGAACACTTGATGATCCAATAATTAAAAGCAAAGAAGATGTTGTCGCTTATGGTAAAAAAGCAGTAGATAATGTCAGAAAATATGGCTCAAAAGATTGGTACGATTGGTGTTGCAAAAATTGGGGAACAAAATGGAATGCCTGCTATACATTTTATGATAAAGATGAACCTCAAGAAGTAGAATTTCAAACTGCTTGGTCTGATGTTCGTGGTCTTATTGCAGAATTATCAAAAAAGCATCCCGAAAATACTTTTTTCTATGATTTTGCAGAAGAACAGCTCGGTCATTATACAGGCGTTTGCATTATAAAAAATGGCGAATTTTTGATTGACTCTGCTCTTGAAGAAAATTCAAAAGATGCCTACGAGTTAGGATTTGAGCTTTGGGGCGAGGAAAATAAAGTACACTTTAGATTTAACGAAAAAACAAAAACCTATGAATACATTGATGAAGACGGAGGTGCTGAAGATGCAGAAATGTGAGCAAGGCGTAAAATGGGATTATTATAATAAATTTGAAGCCATAAATGATAAATATCTCCCAAGAATTGGCGAGGGCGACAATATGGCAACTCAAATTTGTACAGCATTAAATAAGCTTGTTTACAAGTGGTATAACGATGGCGATGTTTACGATAACACTTATAGTCTTGAGGGTTGGGTAAATGATTTGTCTAGCTATGCGAATTGGATTTATAAATATCTTCCTCTATCTCAAGAAATACTAGATAGAATTGAAGATGTTAACGAACAAGGTTATGAGTGCTTACTCAAAGATTTGGTAGATAAATTTTTAAACGAAGATACTTTGAGTTATTACGAAAAACAAGAAAAAATTGATTCTATTTATGAGTGCAAAGGCAAATTCAAATTTATAGAACACTATTACGAGGATGACGAAGATGAAGAAATGTGATTTAACAAGAGAAGAACTTATATCTTCGGTAAAAGAAAAAGTCAACAAAGAATTTATGGATTTCAAAAATCAAACCATTATGGAGCGAACTTTGACATCTATTTGGAACAATGCAGGTGTTATATATGAATACACCATCCTGCATCACTACATTATGGAAATGGCTGAAACCTTTACTAACAAACAACTTGAGTTTTTAGATGATTCGGAAACATTGGAAAGTTTAGTAGATGTGGCACTTGGAAAACTTCCACAAAAAAATGCAGAGAGTTGTAAATCAACTCTAAATAAATTTTTTGAAAACATGGAAGATTTCCAAGACGGAGGTCTTGAATGAGTACAAGAAGTTATATTGCAGAAGAATTAAAAGATGGCAAATACAAAGTTATTTATTGTCATTTTGATGGTTATTTGGAACACAATGGAGAAATCCTAGTAAACCATTATAAAGACCGAAAAAAAGTTGAAGAATTGTTGACTCTTGGCGATCTATCTTCTCTTGCAGAAAATATCAATCCAGATCCAACAAAAGAACATAGCGACGAGTATAGCAAAAGGCAAGAAAATGTTTGTGTTTCATACAACCGTGATAGACAGGACAATGATCCTGAAAATGAAGCACAAATTTTGACAAAAGAAGAAATGTTTAAAAATTATTGGATTGAATACTTTTATATCTTCACTTTGGACAACAAGTGGAAATATTATGACTACCAGCATAAAGAATTAAAAGATGTTTCAGAAGATTTGAAAAAACTGAATTTGCAGAACGAAACAATTAAACAAACACAAAACAATAAAAAACAATCTAATTCGGACGAGGAAATGTAAATGCGAAAATACATTATTGATGGGGTTACCTATGACCCAATTAAAATGGGAGAAGCTGGCGACTTTGATGAGGGTTGCGACTCTACCCATACCTGTCACGACTGCAAGGCAAAAGTTCACGAAGAACACTCTCTTGGCTGTGATGCCGAGAGATGTCCTTGCTGTGGTGGGCAGATTATTTCATGTGGATGTCACATAACAATTAAACAAATAAACAATAAAAAGAGTGATTTTAAGGAGAGAAAAAAGCAAAATGATGAGGAAATGTAATGAACAAGAACGAACTATTTCTCTCAAAAATCAAAGAGGAACAGCAAAAGCTCCAAAATAACAATTATCTTGGAGTGATTGATGAGAGAAAAACAAGAATTGATGCTTTGGTTAAGGCTTTAACAATTTTAGAATTAGATGACGAAGAAATTGAAATTCTATTAAGACAAAAAGATTTGCTAACAATATTGGCAAATCAAGAACCGAAATGGAAAACTGAAATGAACAAATATGTTGATGATGCAGTTTGTGATATCGGTCATTTTATTAATGTAAAATCTGCTGAATCTCATAGAAAAAGAAACATTGATGAGGAAATGTAATGCTAGAACGCAATAATATTTATCTCGGAGATTCATACGAACTTGTAAAACAAATAGCAGATAAATCTATTGATTTGATTGTTATTGATCCACCATATCAAATTGATGGAAAGCCAAAATCAGAAGAATCACTTAATAGAACAAACAATGTTATAACCAAAAGCATAAATAAACTTAATAACGAATTGATGGACAACCATATTTGCGATGGAATTAAAGAAGAAATCTTTGATGAATTCATGCGCATTATGAAAGTGCCAAATATATACATCTGGTGTAATCGCAAACAAATACCAATGTATATCAAATACTTTGTTTTAGAAAAAGGTCTTAACTTTGAATTGCTAGTTTGGAACAAACCAAATGTAATGCCTTTATACAATCATCAATACTTAAACGATGTTGAGTATTGCTTGTATTTCAGAGGTGCAAATGTTTGCAATCCAAAGAACTATGACGATGCAAGAACTGTATTCAAAAACAATGTAAACAAAGTAGATAAACACGCATTTCACCACCCAACTTGCAAGCCTGTGCCAATTATTGAAACTCTGATAAAAAACAGTAGTAAAGAAAACGATTTGGTGCTTGATTGCTTTTTAGGTAGCGGAACAACTGCAGTAGCCTGCAAAAACCTTAATAGAGATTATATCGGCATTGAGATAAATCCTAAATGGTACAATGTCGCAAAAAACAGACTTGAGGGCTGTGATGCCAATGGTCAACAAAGCTTTATTCTGAGATAAAAAAATAAACTCTAAAAGGAAAATAAACATGGAAAGAAACGAATTAAAACAAAAAATCAATGAAGAATATGAAGTTTTCAAAAACTATATTCTTGAACAACCAAAAGAAGAAATCTTTAACAGGAGTGCTGAAATTGATTTCAAAACCAACATTAAGGAATATTTGACAAATGATGACACTGAGATTGGAGAAACAGCACTTGAAAATCTATCACTAGTAGATGGCTCAATTCTTGATGAATTGTATGGCGTTTACATTGAAAGTGATACTTACTACACTTACGATGATATTTGTGAGGAAATTGTTGAACTATTTGATACCGATTATTCAGATAGTGCAGATTAAAAATTATGGGAACTCAGTTGGTAACAATTAGTTACCAACTGAACAACCCTAAAAGGAGAACTTGTGGACGAATTAAAAATTGAAGAACTTATATCTGCCGAAGCAAAAAGATTAAGTGATAGATACGGCAAAGATTATTTGACAGCAACTGATATTCGTAAGATTACAGGTCTCGGCAAAGATAAAGTTAGAAATATAATGCTTCGCAAGGACTTTCCCTCACTAAATCTTGGTAAAAGAAAAATAGTAAGCGTAGTTGGTTTCGCAACTTGGCAAATTAAAAATATGAGGCATTAAAATGACAAAGAAAAAAATTAAAATTGTTGAGAAAACAAGACGAAAAAATGGCGAGGGCTCTATATACCAAGAAAAAAATGGCTTATGGGTCGGCTCTATATGGATTGAACAACCTGATGGGAGTAAAAAAAGAAAGAAAGTAACAGCACATTCTCAAATGGAAGTAAGCAAAAAACTTGTTGAACTTACAGGAAGAATGAATGCTCTAAAAGATACAATGTATTCAGGTAAAACATTCGGAGAGTTAATGCAAGATTGGATGCTAATTTTCAAAAAAGCATCGGTTACTCCTAGAACATTTGAGGGTAATATGAGAAACTTCAATTTACATATAAAACCTTATTTAGGCAATATGAAGATTGAAGATGTAACAAAACCTGTTATCCAACAAGTAATTAACGAACTTATGGCAAAAGGACTTTCCAATAATACCGTTAAGAAAAATAAATTTTTGTTAAATCAATTCTTTGATTATGCAATGGAGTGTGGGCTGGTTCAAGTTAATCCAACCTATAAAATAAAGGTAAGAAATCGTGAAGTAAAATTATCAGACAAAGAAAATGAGTACAAAGCAATCCCACCTGAAATGAGAATAAAGTTTTTACAAGCAATAAACTCTCATCCATTTCTAAAACCGCTTTGCATGACATCTATGTTTGCTGGACTTCGTGTTGGCGAATTACTAGCACTGCGATGGGAAAATATTGATTTTGAAAACAAGACTATTCAAGTAAAAAATGGTATAACTCAAGTTCCACAATTTGACAATAAAGGAAATGTCGTGTCAAGAGTAACCGTAATTGGAGATACAAAAACCGCTTGCTCTGTTAGAGAAGTTCCTGTTCCTGATATTTTAATTGATGCATTAAAAGATTGGAAAAAAGAGCAATGGGTACGAATGCAATTAACAGGTGTTGATTTACTAGCTCCCAAAGCAATCGTGTTTTCAAATGAAGATGGAAGCGTTAGAACATATTCAGGTACAAGAAAAATATTCGATAGACTTGCAAAAAACAATGGCTTCTATGGGAAAATCCATTTTCATACATTAAGACACACATATTCAAATATGTTATTTGAAATGAATGAAAACCCAAAAATTATCCAAGCATTACTTGGTCATAAATCTGTTAAAACAACATTAACTGTCTATAATAGCGTTGATAAAAGTTATTATAAGCAAGCAACTGAAAAACTAAACAACCTATTCAGCGAAGAAAAAATGGCTGAATTTAAGGAGTTTGAAAAGAAGAAAGATATACCTGCACATAACCTAAAAATTGACGAAGATGAAGAAGAAACAGACCCTGAGATATTAATGCTTGAAAAAATACTTGCTGAGAAGAAAGCGAAAAGAAAACAACAACAGGAAGAAATGTAAAACAAAAAAACCGAGATTGATTCTCGGTTTTTTTATAGAAATAATCTATGGAGCAAATGAGAGCAACGATACCCGCTTTAACTCGCCAAAACTCGCCAATTTGGAGTTTTGACAAAAATTCACAAAATTAAAATTGGTTCAGTTTGGTCGCTAGTCCAAAAATAGATTTGGCTCCATAAAAAAAGCAATTTTGAGGTAAAAAATACAAAAAAATAAAACCCTTCAATATGGCTGAAATGCCGATAAATAAAGGGTTTTATTAAATCTGGAGCTGATGACGGGGCTCGAACCCGTGGTCTCTGCCTTACCAAGGCAGTGCTTTACCTCTAAGCCACATCAGCATGGTTTTTAGCTCCATAAATTCGGAGCCAATGAAAATGTAATTTGGGGAACAAAACGCCTTACCAAGGTGGTGCTCTACCGCTGAGCCACACCAGCAGATGCTGTTTTTTGATTGAATTTTGCGGTGAAATTGAGTGATTAAAAAGTGTTGTTTTTGTTTTACCAAGGTGGTGCTCTACCACTGAGCCACATTAGCGCGAGATAAATGTTCGGCGATTTTTTGAATGCAAACTTTCGGCTTTGCTTGTTTTGATAGACAAATGTGTTATCACAAATTAAAAACAAGGCGGCATGGATGTTTACATCAGTTGCTAGTGTAATTTAAATTAAAATTTTTGTCAATTATTTTGCTATTATATTTGTAAATTTTAAATTAGTGTGTTATATTCAAAATGTTAATTTTATTAGGAGAAAATTATGAAGAAATTTTTTAAAGAATTTAAAGCTTTTATTACTAGGGGAAATATTTTTGACATGGCTGTCGGCTTGATTATTGCGACTGCTTTTAATAAAATAGTATCAAGTTTGGTTAATGATATTATTATGCCACTTGTTACTTGGGGAACAGGTGCTGCAAGCTTGGCAGATTTAAGCGTTGTGTTGAGAAGAAATGCAGAAGGCGTTGCAACTTTAACTTGGGCTTATGGCAATTTTATTCAAACAATTATTGATTTCTTAATCATTGCTTTCTCAATTTTTATTATGGTCAAAATTGTTACAGCTTCACAAAAGAAATTTAAAGAAATGGAAAACTATGTTAAAAATCAGTCAAAAAAAGAAGTAAGAGCCGAAAAGAAAATGCTCAAAGCTAAAGCAAAAGAGGAAAATAGACCTTATAAAGAAGTAAAAGCGGAGTATGAAGCAGAAAAGGCTAGGGCGTTAGAAGAAAAAGCAAAAATTGAGGCTGAAGAAAAGGCAAGAAAAGAAGAAGAGGAAAGAAAAAACAACCCAACTCAAGAAGAATTGTTAAAAGAAATAAGGGATTTATTAAAACAACAAAAAGAAG
>ULUT01017405.1_pt1 | contig 26134 bp, 25 predicted proteins | sample 1958691 | NCBI WGS metagenome assembly ULUT01 (sample SAMEA4835766, study PRJEB28245) | human gut metagenome | biome: gut microbiome; material: fecal sample | place: Denmark | collected 2008 | reverse complement strand
CCGCCTGCGGCGGTGTCAGTCATATGCATTTCATACAAAACATACAAACGCGCGGATGCGCTGTTTTTCCTTTATTTATTTATAGGGTTTTTGGTATGTTTCATACATTGATTCCCGGGTAATACTAGCCGGGAATCAAAGACCGCCTGCGGCGGTCAATGACCGTACCTGTGTGGCTGGTAGCTACGCTACCGCCCCACGCACGGTCACGTCCACGGACGCAGTTATCGAGACCGGCAAGGCATCTGGTAACTCCCTGATCTACCTATGATAAAATCATCTCAATGCACAAAAAAATATCTCAAATACAGATAAACCAACTCAGCTAAAAACTGAATGATTAACAGGGGCATCTTGACTATTTAACTGCATTCTCAAAAGGCTGATTTTATGCAAGTTTTATTTGTAGGAAAGATAAATTCGTGTTACGATAATAGCGAAAGCAGGTAGTTATGAAAGAAAAACAATTTTACGATGAAAATGAGCAGAAACGGGTAAATAAACTCGTTGATGATATGACTCTTTTTGATGATGATCTGATGAGTCATGTATTTGATAAAAATATAGAAGCTACAGAGCTTATACTTCGCATTATCCTTGGAGAAGATATTAAAGTAATCAGTGTGGAAGGACAGGATGAGTTAAAAAATCCGCTGGTAGATGGTCGTAATATTACACTGGATGTACATGCGGTAGACTCTCATGGAAAAGAGATGGATATAGAAGTCCAGAGTGATGCAAAGGGTGCATCGGTAGAGCGTGCAAGATTCCATAGCAGTATGATGGATGCCAGAATGCTGAAAGCAAGTCAGGACTTCAAAGAACTCAAAGATTCCTATGTGATATTTATTTATAAAAAGGATAAATTCAATGAGGGTATGCCGGTTTATCATATTGATCGATATATCAGGGAAACCGGGAAATTCTTTGAGGATGGCGCACATATCATATATGTGAATGGAAGCTATAAGGGCGAAGGCGAAATTGCCCAGCTTATGGAAGACTTTCATCAAAAGGAATCAGAGGATATGCACTACAAGGCGTTAGCCGATGGTGTAAAACATTTCAAAGAAACTGAGGAAGGACGTGAGACTATGTGTGAATCAGTAAAAGAATATGCTAAAGAATATGCGGATGAACGTGATGTGATTAAAGTAAGAAAACTTATGGAAAATTTACAGCTTACATTGGAGCAGGCTTTAAATGCACTTGATATTCATGGAACGTCCAGAACCTATATCGAAAAACGACTACAGAAGTAGCTCACACAACTACAGCTAAGGTTTGTGTTTGGGATGGGAATATGCCAGGATATGGTTGGATGGAGATAGTATCTCCAATAGTTAAAGACCAACTTAACAGATTTATCATAGAAATGGGGGATTTTGCCGTGAAGAAAAAGACAATTATTATATCAGGAATTGCGGCTGTATTGGTCATCGGTTCGGTGGTGTTTTGTTTTGCGGTTAAGGGAGACAGCACCCAGCCAGCAGAGGTAGCTCAGACAGTAACGGAGGCAGTAGCCACCCCAACCATCGAGGTTACACAAGAAACCTCCGAAGAGGTTTCCGAAGTAGAAGTAGCAGAAGAGCCTGAGGTGATTGAAGAAACCACAGAAGTTGAAGAAACTTCAGAAGAAGTTTCTATCGTCGATGTAGCAGAAACCACCGAAGAGGACGAGGATGCAGGGGTATCTACTCAGAAAGAGGAAGTTTCTTCCGAGCAGTCAGTAGAGCCTAAGCCAGAAGAGGTTAAGCCTGCGGAGACAAAGCCAGTAGAAGCTCAGCCTACAGAGTCAAAGCCAAAGCCAAACGTGAATCAGATTTCTACGGATGAAGCTTCACAGGCTTTGATTAATCAGATTCTTGCAAACGGAGGCTCAGTTGGTATTCCAGAAGGAGTAAACATTAGTGAGTCAGGAAACGTTACAAGTTCCAGTGCAGGTGCAGGTGTTACATTAGAGTAGTAAGTATTAAATCCCCCTTACTTGATATTCCAGTATTTTACGATATTAAAAAGACATAAACAAAATATTTAAGTTCCCTAGTAGCTATTGGTAGTTACTAGGGACTTCGTTGTATAAGGGGTATTTTTTGTTCGAGAAAGGAGATAGTTATGAAGAAAGTATTGAAGCATATCTTACCAATTATATTATCAGTTCTGTTATGTTTCGGGGTATGTCAGACGCCTGTATATGCGTCAGGCAGTGCAGGTAACGGTACTTCCGGAGAGGGTTCGGAGGGTGATAAAGATTTAAGCGGAAAAGATGGTGTAAATCCTGCCAAGAGTTTATTTGTCATCTATACGTCAGACGCTAACGGCAACCCGACCAGTCCTGTGGTTGTTCGCTCATATTTAGGTAATCAGCCGAGTAGTACGAGTGGTGCGCTTTTAGTTTATAACATCTATACAAGATTTGGTGCACCTGCAACAGATTTGCAGTTTGACGGTAAAAAGATTGCATGGGGGTTGCCAGCTTTTACGAATGGCGGAGGTACTGGTGCAGCTATTAAGAATTGGTTGCTTAATCCAGTAGATGGTTTTGAAACAGGTACTGCTTATGTACTTCAGAACTATTTGGGTTATTCTGAAGATGCCTGTGATGCATGGTTTCATGAGAAGGACGTCTACCTTAATATCGAAGGCGGTATGTGGGGCGGATTGTATGTAGGTTCTCATCATACTGGCGCAGTTCTTGTAGGTAGCGTTACAAGTTGGGCGAAATTTACAAGTTCTAATAATTACCTCGGCAGATACTCTCACGGCAATATGCCTAATAGTATGGTATACGACCAGTCATGGTTAGGTTTATCAGTTCCGAGCAACACATCGAGTAAGCACAGTTCCGCTGATATTCTCGCTCCTGTGGGGTATGGTATCGTTTCTGTCAGACCAGTTTTGGGTGACCGCCAAGTGATAAAGTGTTATTATACTGCAGGCAAGCTTGACAACACTTCATATTCCTTTGCGGATGAGTCTTACGAAATCAAAGACGAGGGTTCGTACAAAGCAAAAGATTGGTTCGTATCTGAAAAGAAGACTAACAGGTCAGGTGATACCGAGTTTTCCTCTTTCCAGTCGGAATTGCCATCAACTAGAACATATGCTTGAAATAGATTAAGTAGTAGCACTAATGAATATAGGCGTATCTTTAGAAATTGTAAAAAAATTAGCACCGTTTAAAGTGCTAATCTTCATAATGATATTTACATGAGTATATAATCAGATTTTGGGTGTTATCCATATTGTAAATTAATCTATGCTCATCGGGAATGCGTCTGCTGCATGCTTTACGGTGCTTTAATGGCTCCGGCTTACCAATTCCGGTTAAAAGTCCATTGCGGTCAATATCCTTAATAAGCTCATTGATCCGCTTAACCATTTTTTATCTTCCTTCTGCCATTCGGTGTAGTGTTCCCAAGCAGTAGGAGTAAATATTATATTCATTTATTCGTATGCCTCCAATTCTTCAATGGACTTAGCAACAAAACCACCTGCCTCAGCTTCTGCCATAGATTTATCAAGCATAGCAAGATACTCAGCGTTTCGCTTGGCTTTCATCATTTCGTTGTATTCAGCTTCGGAAAGCATAACAATATTTTCGTTCTTAGGTCTTGATATAATTATTGTTTCACCATTAAAAACCTTATCACATAAACTCTTGAAATTATCTCTAACATCCATGCTCTTTACTGCTAACATATAAAACACTCCTTTCCGTACATAAAAACGTATGGTTTTCCGTACTTTTATTATATGCTATTATTATCTCCATGTCAATAAATTTAATGTATTCACTTTCTGGTTATTTGGGATTTTGAATTACAGATATTGAGAAAATGGGCGATAGAAGCAAGTGTCTACAAATTGTCTACAAAATATCTACAGAGGTGTCTACAGCTTATTGCTAAACATAAAACGGATGAGAATATTCCCGTCTCATAAAATCAGCAAAAAAAGAAAAGTTAATAAAGTTGTAGACAGTTTGTAGACAGTGTGATTTCCTCCTTGATTTTACTGGGTTTGTAAGCCGTTTTTTAGTTCGAGTCCCGTCTCGTGCTCTATTAAAATCACTCAAAATGCTGATAAATACAGTGTTTTGGGTGTTTTTTGTTTCTCCAAATTTGCATCTAAACTGCATCTAAAGCGTATTTATGCGGTTTCTGGCTGTTTCCAAGCAGATTTCCACCTTTTAAACGATTCTTGCGTTCTTCGGCATCAATAACCTCGTGGATGTAATCCCAAGTCTGCTGTTCTGTATTATGCCCCATCTGCTGTTTGATGGTACGAATATCTGTACCGGATAAATATTCCAATGAAGCATAGGTACGCCTGCAAAGTAATTGCACACAGGTTTTCCACGTGCTAAAATATTCTTACAGGGAATTCAGTTATAAAATGTAAAAGGAGAATACAGTATGAGAAAGAGAATTTTAGCACTGGTACTGGCGCTGACTGTGAGTCTTTGCCCGGTAATGACAGCAGATGCTGCAATGATAGTCAAGAATAATATGGGGGCATTGTATACTTCTAATATACTGGATAAAAACAAGACAGAAATACCTAAAGATTCACTGCAGAAAATTGCTGCGGGATACAAGATCAACTATTCAGCAGAAGATCTGGAAGCTCTGAAAAAGATTTTTGATGTAAATATATATGCAATGGCTTATCCTGATGTTGCCAAGGCATATGGGAATGACAGGGAAGCACTTTGGAATCATTATATTACCCATGGATTAAAGGAAGGAAGAACACAGATAAATCCGGCATTTAATGTGTTCGCCTATATTTCTGCTTATCCGGATCTTCAGAATGCGTTCGGGGATGATCTGGTGGCATATTATGTGCACTACGCCAATTATGGTATCAATGAGAACAGAAAACTAACAACGATCGATGCTGTAACAAAGGCAGGAATTACGGTGAGTGGAATGAACGGACAGGTGATTGCAAAGCCCGCAGTGCCGGAATCCGTACTGGCAGATCCAGCAGAAGAAACGATTTCTGTTCCGGCCAGTGTGCCAGAGAGTTCTAAGACAGAGAGTAAGCCGGAAGCAACAGCGGCACCTTCAGAAGCACCGAAGCCTTCAGAAACACAAGCACCAACGGAAGTACCACCAGCACCAAAGCCATCAGATCCGGCACCGAAACCTGAGAAAACATGTAAGCATGATGGTGGATTTAAATATGACATGCTTGATAAAACTAATATGCATTTGAAAACGTGTAATAACTGCAATTATTCTGCAGAGGAAGAATGTAAGTTTAACAATGGGGAATGTGAGTTCTGCAAAAGGCAATGTGATGAGCATAAATGGAATGCGGGAACGGGAACGTGTGAAATTTGTAAAATGACATGCAGTCATCCAGAATATAGTGATTTGCAGCTGGTCGATTCAGAAAAACATAAGTGTGTCTGTAAGCGTTGTGGGCATGAGGAAACAGAAATCCATAATTTTTCAAAAGGCATATGTACGGGATGTGGAGCGAAAAGCAGTAATACTATCACTTGAAACATAATATAACTATGGATTTACGGAAAGAGGAATGTGATTCACTTGGGTTACAGGCCTCTTTTTTATGCGTCTGATATATGATAGAATGATTATCAGAGAGGCGTTACAAGATAGATATAAGGGAAGGAAATAAAATACCTATGAAAAATATCCTGGACAAAAATATGTTCTTTGCCGGATTGAAAGCAGTTATTCTTGCAAAATTCGGTGATTACTATATCACAAGAAAATGATGGACAAAATTTTATAAAATGGTAAGATAGGGAGAAGTGCCATGTTTTTTATGATGGGTATTACGGATGGCAGGAAGGATTTTGATTTTACACAGACGATTATCTGTAATCTGTGTGGAAAATATGGGAGATATCAGGTTTTTATGACCTATACGGTGCTTTCCCTGTTTTTGATCCCCTGCCTGAAATGGAATAAGCATTATTACGTGCAGACAAACTGCTGCCATGCCCTGTATGAACTGGATCCGGAGATTGGAAAAGCAATTTCCCACGGGGAGCCTGTGGAAATACGGCAGGAACATCTGACCAGAGTAAACAGGGGAGGCTATGGCAGCTTTTATGGTGCGTATAAACATTGTCAGTGCTGTGGCTTTGAGACGGCAGAGGATTTTGAATATTGTCCCAAATGTGGAACGAGATTTTAATGGTGATAAAAGATGAAAGAGCGGTTGGACAGAAAACAGTTTTTATTATATGCCCTGAAGCTGGCATTTCCGATCATGATACAGAACCTGATCAGTACGCTGGTGAATTCAGCGGATACGATCATGCTTGGTTATGTGAGCCAGACAGCCATGGCGGCCTCGTCTCTGGCAAATCAGTATACCTTTGTGCTGTTCTGCTTTTATTATGGACTTGGGATAGGGACAAGCGTGCTCTGCGCCCAATACTTTGGAAAAGGAGACAAGCAGACAGTTGAAAGGATCATTGGACTGGCAGCCAGAGTGGCGATCCTGATCTCGCTTCTGTTTTTTGCGTTTTCTTTTTTTGCGCCGGAAGCGATCATGAAGATATTTTCTGACAGTCCACAGACCATAAAGGAAGGAGCAGCTTATCTGAAGGTACTCTCCTTTTCCTTTGTGTTCATGGGATTCTCACAGGTTTTTGTGAGTGCCCTGCGTAGTGTTGGGAAGATCGTTTTTCCTTCTGCACTGTATGTGGTTTCCCTGTTAGTCAATGTGCTGATGAATGCAGCCTTTATTTTCGGACTGTTTGGATTGCCAAGACTGGGTGTTGTAGGAGTAGCGCTTGGCACGGTATCGGCAAGAGCAGTGGAAGTGATCCTGTGTTTTGCGTATTCTGCAGCAGGTAAGGATATTAAATTCCGGCTGAAGAATCTGTTCAGGCGGTCAGGTGTTCTTTTTAAAGATTTTTTGAAGATCAGTGCACCGTCTGTGGTGAATGATCTGATGTGGGGAATGGCAGCCACGACCTGTACGGCGATCCTTGGACATATCGGAGATGATATGGTAGCGGCCAATGCAGTAGCTGTCATGGTGGTCAATATGGGTGCCATTGTCTGCCGTGGCTTTTCTAATGCCACAACGATCATTGTCAGTCAGACGCTTGGTGAAAACAGGATGGAGGATACGAAGGTATATGCGAAAAGAATACTGTGGCTTACTGTGATCGTAAGTCTTCTGGGCTGCTGCGTGATCCTGGCGATCCGTCCGTTTATGGTACAGTTTTATCGTGATAAGCTGACAGAGACAGCGATATATTATCTGGGGATCATTATGATCATGACCACCTGGAGACTGGTAGGGGAAGGTATTAATACCTGTCTGATCTGCGGGTGCTTTCGTGGCGGTGGTGATGCGAAGTTCGGCATGGTAGTGGATACGGTGTTTATGTGGGGAGTATCAGTACCACTGATGGCGATCGCTGCGTATGTGCTGAAGCTGCCGCCGGTATGGGTTTATTTTGTGATGACGCTGGATGAGTTTGAAAAGATGCCGGTGGTATTTGCTCATTATTTTAAATTCAAATGGATGAAAAACATTACCAGGGATCAGAAGGAGCTGGAAGGATGACTCTGCAGGTGCGGAATATGGCATTGGCAGCGAGTCGGTAATCAGTGACAGTTCTGGCCTTGCGGATAGCCTTCAGGTACTTTTCAGCACCATCGAAGCTCTGACCGAAGAATGTCCAAAGATCTTTCATTTTGTATAATGTATTCATGTCACCAGACATGATGGAAAGATATCCGTCCAGAATGGTATCGTGGAAGCTTTTCAGCGTGGAGGGATCCGTATTTTCCTGACGGAGAAGTGCAGGAAGAAGCGGATTTTTCAGAAGACCACGTCCGAGCATGATCGTTTTTATGCCGGGAAGTGTCTTAAGAGTCTTTTCCTGTGTGGCAGGAGAAATAATATCACCATTATAGCAAAGAGGGCAGGAAAGCATTTCTTCTGCTCTTTTGTATGCACTGAGGTGAGGCGTGCCGCCATAGCCCTCCTTCTGAAGTCTTGGATGGATGATCAGTTCTGCAATGGGGTATTTCTGATAAAGGGACAAAAGTGTTTCCCATTCAGATTCCTGTTCCATGCCGATCCTGGTCTTGATGGAAATAGACAGAGGACATCTGCTGAAGATTTCGTCAAGGAAGGCATCAAGCTCATCAGGACAGGAAAGGAAGCCGGCACCCCGCCCCTTGGCAACAACGGTTCCGGAAGGGCAGCCGAGGTTCAGATTGACAGTGTCATAGCCGTAAGAAGAAAGGTCCTGGCACAGGGAAAGAAAATCCTCTGCTCTGTTTGTCAGGATCTGGGGAATGGTACACATCCCTCTGTTATGCTCCGGCAGAATATCGTTCTTTTCTCTGCTGCTCATATGACGGTTACAGAGAAAGGGTGTGAAGTATTTGTCAATACCGCCATAGTACTGATGAAAGGCATTGCGGAAAATGTAGGTGGTAAGTCCCTCCATGGGAGCCATGTAATAGTTCATAAAAGTGTTATCCTTAAGTAAGCTGTAGTTTGTACAGGGATCATTATAGTATGTTTTTGGTTGATAGGAAAGATATTCTGATGAAAAGAAGTAAGAAAAGAAAGCATGCATGGTGTTGTGATATGCGTACCCTGATGGGAATATTGATACTCTGTCTGTTAAGCTTTACCGTGCCGGGAATACTGGAAAACAAAGAAGAGCAGCCAGCAGCTTATGGAAGCGAAGCCTATCTGCCAGATGAGGGAGGCTCAGAGAGTACCTGTATCGCAGATCCGGACAGTATTCCGGACTATTCAGGAGAAGACTATATCGTTCTGAATGGTGGAAGACCCAATTTTACGGAATGGGAGCTGAGCCATATTACCGGAGAGCATTACAGTGAGCTGGATGGACTTTCAAGGTGTGGCACAGCAGTCGCCATGCTGTCCAGGGACATGATGCCGACAGAAAAAAGAGGGGATATCGGAGAAATACGCCCTTCCGGATGGAAACAGAAGAAATACGAAGATCTGATCGATGAAAGTCCGCCCTATTTATATAATAGAAGCCACCTGATCGCCTATGCCCTGACCGGGCAGGAGGCCAATGAAAAGAATCTGATCACCGGAACCAGGTACCTGAATGCCACGACTATGCTGCCCTGGGAGGAAAAGGTCATGCGCTATCTGGATCGTACTGAGGGACATGTGCTTTACCGGGTGACTCCTTATTTTAAAGGAAGTGAGCTGGTGGCAAGAGGTGTGGAAATGGAAGCATATTCTGTGGAGGATCATGGGAAAGCGATCTGTTATCATGTTTTTCTTTATAATATACAGCCCGGCATCATTATCGATTATGCTACAGGGAAAAGTGCCGAAGAACAGGGAAAAAGCAGGGAAGAAATAGGGATAATTTCAGATAGAACAATAAGATAAAGTATGATAAAATATCTTCATATGAGAAGAAGGTCATAAGAGGAAACAGCTATGGGAAGTGTGATGAAGGTGCTGACAGGGATCCTGGGGGTATTAGCAGTGATCGCCTGCCTTGCAACAATAGGAATTATCGGTTATACAGTGATCGGTGGCAGTGGGAGCCAGAAGATGGCAGACAACGTGAAGCCGGACAGTACGCAGGAGGCGGATATTATGGATGCGCCTTCCCTTGCACCGGTTCCGACGATCCTGCCGGATCAGACAGGCAGTACGGATCAGATACCGTCAGATCTTTCCGGCGATACAGAGAAGCACAGCCCTTCTACTGCAACAGATCATGTACATGATTACAAAGAGACCGTGGAGAAGAAGGCTACCTGTTATCAGGCAGGCAGGCTGAAATATACCTGTGATATCTGCGGGGATGTTTATTACGTGGATAGCCCCTCTACTGGTCATGTGGCAGAGGACAGCTGGGAAACTGTGAGAAAGGCCACTGCAGATAAGGAAGGATTAAGAGTTAAGAAATGTATTTATTGTGATGAGGTGGTAGCACAGGAGGTTGTGCCTTATAAAGGAGGCTCCGCATCGGACACACCTCATGTGCATGACTATATTGCTTCTGTAGAAAGAGAGCCTACCTGTGTACTGGCAGGTCTTAGGAAATATACCTGCAGCTGCGGCAGCTTTTATACCGAGCCGATCCCGGCTATGGGACATATTGCAACAGACTGGACAGTGGCAGAAGCAGCAACAGAGAAGCAGTCGGGAACTGAGCAGAGAACCTGTACTGTCTGTGGTGTGGTACTGGACACCAGGTCTATCCCGCCGGTAACACCAAGTGCATCGCCTTCGGCAACAGCTGCGGCAACGGCAGGTGCTTCAGCCGGGACAAGCGCATCCCCTGCGGCTACAGCTGCGGCAACGGCATCACCAAGTGCAACAGCATCACCAAGCGCCACACCACATGTGCATAATTACACCTCCTATGTATTACAGGAGGCCAACTGTACACAGCCGGGGATCCGGTCATATGTATGCAGCTGCGGCAGTACCTATGCAGAACAGATCCCGGTTGATCCGAATAAACACAATTACAGATCCATTGTGATCCCGCCTACAGCCACAAGCGCCGGTTATACGCTGTACCGCTGTACCAGATGCAATGACACTTATATGGATGATTACACACAGCCTACCGGTCAATAGGTAGTCTAATCCCTCCGTATCCCGCATATAAATAGGGGTACAGGAGGGATTTGTTATGTATACAGAAAAAAGCGTCAGGGAACTGGAAAAGCTGTTTACGACCAGTCTGCAGGATGGACTTAAAGAGGATGTGGCAAAGGTACGTCTTCTTGAAAATGGAGAAAACAGGATTTTAGAAGGAAAAAGGAAACCGGTTCTGCAGCTCTTTTTTGAGCAGCTGTGCGATCCTCTGATCTATATCCTGATGGCGGCTATTGTGGTGTCGCTGTTTCTGAAGGAAGCGGGAGATGCCTGTATCATTGGGGCAGTGATCCTTTTGAATGCGTGTATGGGTGTGATCCAGGAGGGAAAAGCCAGGAGGGCTATTGAAGCGCTGAAAAAGCTGACAAGCCCAAAAGCGATTGTTGTCCGGGACGGCAGGGAGCAGGAGATCGACAGTGCATTTCTGGTGCCGGGGGATATTGTCCTGCTTGACAGTGGAAGACAGGTGCCGGCAGATATCCGGCTGACAGAGACGGTAAATCTGAGGATAGAAGAAGCGGCACTGACGGGAGAATCCCTTCCTTCAGAAAAAAATGACACGGCTCTGACAGAAAAGGTGAAAAATCCGGGAGACCGGAAGAATATGGCTTATATGACCACTATGGTAACCTGCGGGAGGGGCAGGGGAGTGGTGACTGCTACCGGTATGGATACAGAGATCGGCAGGATTGCAGGCCTTATTGAGGAGAAGGGGGCAGAGCTGACACCCTTGCAGAAACGGCTTTCCGATCTTGGAAAGATACTCAGTATCGGGGCGGTGATGCTCTGTCTTCTTTTGTTTCTGGTGGCGGTTGTACAGAAGCGGAATATCGGGGAAATGCTCCTGACTGCGATCTCATTGGCAGTAGCAGCAGTGCCGGAGGGACTGCCTGCGATCGTGACGATCGTGATGGCACTCAGCGTTTCCAGGATGGTAAAGGCAGGAACCATTATCAGGAAGCTTCCTTCAGTGGAAACACTGGGGGCGGTGAACGTGGTCTGCTCGGACAAGACAGGAACACTGACGCAGAACCGGATGACGGTAAAGAAGTGCTATCTGGATGGCAGGATCGTGGATGCAGGTGATGTTACCGGAAAGGGACATGAATATTTCCTGGAAAGCTGTGTTCTGTGCAATGATGCTGACCTTGAAGAGCGGATCGGAGATCCTACAGAGATTTCCCTTCTTGCCTATGCAGATGGGTATGGATACGACAGAAAAGCTTATGGGCAGAAGTACAGAAGAGTGGCGGAGAGAGCCTTTGATTCTGAGAGAAAGCGCATGACTACAGTACAGGAGCGGGAAGGGAGCCTTGTGGCATACTGCAAGGGGGCAGCAGATGGGATCCTCCTGCGGTGCAGCAGGCAGTACCGCAATGGAAGGGAACTTCCCTTTTCTGAACGGGAGAAGAAGGAGGTCATGAAGGCTGCGGAGAAAATGGCGGGTGAGGCTCTGCGGGTGCTGGCCTTTGCCATGAAGACAGAGGGGAAAACCGGCTCACAGAAGGAGCTGCTCTCTGAGGAGAACCTCACATTTCTTGGACTTACCGGTATGATCGATCCACCAAGAGAAGGTGTCAGGGAGGCAGTTCAGAGCTTCCGGCGGGCTGGTGTTAATACTGTGATGATCACAGGGGATCATGTGGATACCGCACTTGCCATTGCAAGGGAGCTGTCGATTGCAGATGTAAGGAGCCAGTGCATGACAGGGGATGAGATCGCAGCTCTTTCTGAAGGAGAATGGGAGGACAGGGTGGAAGAGATCCGCGTGTTTGCACGGGTATCACCAGAGCATAAGGTAAGGATCGTGGAAGCCCTGCGGAAAAAGGGCAGGATCGTGGCCATGACAGGAGATGGCATTAATGATGCACCATCCCTGAAAGCGGCGGATGTAGGGATCGCCATGGGAAAGGAAGGAACGGATGTTGCCAGAAATGCAGCAGACATGGTGCTGACGGATGACAATTTCACAACCATAGAGAAGGCCATGCGGGAGGGACGTGGAATCTATGAAAATATCAGGAAAACGATCCTGTTCCTTTTATCCTCCAATTTCGGGGAGATCATGACCATGCTGGCAGCAGTCCTTGCGGGATTTCTGCCGCCTTTAAAGGCAAGCCATATTCTCTGGGTCAATCTGATCACGGATTCGCTGCCGGCGCTTGCCCTTGGAGCAGATGAAAATGATACAGAAGAGCTGATGGGACAGCCGCCAAGGAAAAGCAGGGAAAGCCTGTTTGCACAGGGAGGACTTTCCTGTATGCTCTGCTATGGGGTTGTGATCGGAAGTATCAGCCTGCTGGCATTTCTGACGGTGCCATACCGGGAGCTTCTTGTAAGGGGACTGCCGGTGAGCATTGATAATATAAGAAAGATGCTTATGGTAACCAGTGTGCTGAATAAAGCACAGACTCATGCATTTACAGTTCTTGGCATGAGTCAGCTGATGCATGCCATCGGTATGAGGGACGTGAATAAATCCCTGTTTAGGATGAATCACCGGAACAATCCCTATATGCTGGCATCTTTCGTGGTTGGCATCCTTTTGCAGGTGCTGGTGACGGAAATTCCGTACTTTGTGGAGCTGTTTGGCACAAGCCGTCTTACCCTGGAGGAATGGGGGCTTCTGCTTCTGCTGTCATCCATGCCGCTTGTGGTGCATGAACTGCTGGTACTTTCTGCAAGGCTGTCAGGAGTACAGGAATTTCAAAAGCCTGGACAGGGCAAGAAAGAGAAAGAACAGGGCCGGGAGAAGAGAGAGTATGCATGAATGCTTCCGGAGAAGCCGTCTGCTTAAGGAGAGCCCAAGGATCAGGGACAAAAGGTGGATCGCGGAGGAAAGCAGTATGACAGGGAGCGGAGGAAGATTAAGCTGATAACCGGCGCCTGCGGTAAGACTGTCAAGAGACAGGACAAGGGAGAGCAGGAAGGCTTCCTTCACAGAAAGGACAGAGGGCTTTGCATAGTTAATCCTGCGGGAAAGGGAATCGGTGGTAAGAGCTCCGGCCAGTGCTTTTTTCTGTCCGCATTTGCCGCGGCTCCTGAAGGACAGGGCATCATAGCCCTTATAAAGAGAAAGACAGAAAAAGATCAGAAAGGAAAGAAGAAGGACTGCTTTTTCCGGAAAATGCACTGAGAGAAAAACGGAGAAAAAAACAGAAAGGGTAAACATAAGACCGGAAACAAGGGCCAGAATGAGCTTTGAGGGAGCAGGGATCCTGACACCGGAGCTGCCATAGGAGAGCCCTGCGGTAAAGGTGTCTGCAGAAAGCGCAATGCAGAAAAGAAGAAAGGTCAGAAAAGACGAAAGCATTGGAAGTGTCCTTATAAGGTTTGCTATATTATATTCAGATATGGTATACTTTGTTATATTGTGAAGGAATTTGTAGCTTAGGAACAGATTGGAGGAAATGGCATGAGACTGATGTTTATTGGGGCAGATCATGAGGTTACGGGGAGCTGTCATTATCTGAATGCATGTGGGAAGCATATCTTGGTGGATTACGGTATGGAGCAGGGCGTTAATATGTTTGAAAATGTACCGCTTCCCGTGGCAGAGCCCATGATAGATTATGTACTTCTGACCCATGCACATATTGACCATTCCGGTATGCTGCCACAGCTTTCAGCGAGAGGATTTCACGGACAGATCCTGACAACAGAGGCAACTGCGGATCTTTGCAGCATCATGCTGCGCGACAGTGCGCACATCCAGATGCAGGAGGCGGACTGGAAGAACCGTAAGGCAAAGAGGAATGCCAGACAGGAGCCCTATGAACCGCCATATACAATGGAGGATGCCCAGAATGCGATCAACAGGCTTGTGCCTTGTCCCTATGGAAAGAAGATGCCTCTCTGCGATGGGATCGAGATACGGTTTACGGATGTGGGACACCTTCTTGGTTCAGCCAGTATCGAGGTATGGATCACTGAAGAGGGGGTCACGAAAAAGATCGTCTTTTCCGGGGATATCGGAAATAAAAACCAGCCATTGATCAAGGATCCGCAGAAGACGCAGGAAGCAGATTATGTTGTCATGGAATCCACCTATGGTGACAGACTGCATCCGGGAGAACGTCCTGATTATATAAGGGAACTGACCGGGATACTGAAGGAAACCTTTGATAAAGGCGGTAATGTGGTGATTCCTTCCTTTGCTGTCGGAAGAACCCAGGAGATGCTGTACTTTATCAGAAAAATAAAAGAAAACAGACTGGTGGAAGGGCATGAGGACTTCCCGGTTTATGTGGACAGTCCTCTGGCGGTAGAGGCTACCGGTATTTTTCATCAGAATGAAGCAGACTGCTTTGATGAGGAGGCCATGGAGCTGGTAAAGAAAGGGATCAATCCTATTTCTTTTTCAGGCCTCCGGCTTTCCATTACCAGTGAGGAGTCCAAGGCTATCAACTTTGACAGTACACCAAAGGTTATCATCTCAGCTTCCGGTATGTGCGATGCAGGCCGTATCCGTCATCATCTGAAGCATAATCTGTGGAGAGAGGACAGTACGATCCTGTTTGTCGGCTATCAGGCAGTGGGTACGCTTGGCAGAAGTCTTGTGGAGGGCATTGATGAAGTAAAGCTGTTTGGGGAACCTATTGCGGTACGGGCAGGTATCCGATCCCTTACGGGATTGTCCGGACACGCAGATAAAAACGGACTGATCGACTGGCTGCAGGGCTTTACGGAGAAGCCGGAGCGTGTATTTGTGGTTCATGGTGAGGACAGCGTATGTATGTCCTTTACGGAATGTCTGAAAAAGGAGTACGGCTATCAGGCCTATGCTCCTTACAGCGGAACGGAATTTGATCTGCTGACCGGCGAATTTGTCTATGAAGCAGAGCCGGTGGCACTGAAGAAAAAAGCAAAGGCGGTATCCGATGTGTTTGCAAGACTTGTGGCAGCAGGCCAGAGACTTCTTTCTGTCATAAAGAAGTGTGAGGGAAGGCCGAATAAAGAGCTTGGCAAGTTTGCGGACCAGATCAATTCCCTTTGTGATAAATGGGAGAACTGAAAGGAAAATCGTGTATTATGAGTATGGCAGATAAGATATTTGTGGATATGTGCAGGGATATTCTGGAGAATGGCACCAGCACAGAGGGGGAAAAGGTAAGACCTCACTGGGAAGATGGGACACCGGCCTATACCATCAAGAAATTCGGGGTGGTAAACAGGTATGACCTTTCAAAGGAATTTCCCCTGATCACATTAAGGAGGACTGCGCTGAAAAGTGCAACGGATGAGATGCTCTGGATCTGGCAGCAGAAATCCAACAATATCCACGATCTTCACAGCCACGTCTGGGATGAATGGGCCGATGAGAACGGTTCCATCGGTAAGGCCTATGGCTATCAGCTTGGTGTGAAGCATCAATATAAGGAAGGCATGATGGATCAGGTGGACAGGGTGATCTATGATCTGAAGAACAATCCGTTCAGCCGCCGGATCCTGACCAATATTTATGTGCATGAGGATCTTCATGAGATGAACCTGTATCCCTGTGCATACAGCATGACCTTCAATGTGACCCAGAAGAAGGGAGAGGATAAGCTGACACTGAATGCGATCCTGAACCAGAGATCCCAGGATGTGCTGGCGGCCAATAACTGGAATGTAGTCCAGTACGCAGTGCTTGTCCATATGCTGGCACAGGTATGTGATATGAATGCAGGGGAGCTTGTGCATGTGATCGCAGATGCCCATATTTATGACAGACATATTCCGGTCATAAAGGAGCTGATAGCAAGAGAACAGTACCCGGCGCCCACCTTTCATCTGAATCCGGAGATCAGGGATTTCTATAAATTTACGAGAAATGATGTCAGCGTGGAAAATTATGTGACGGGAGAGCAGATCACAAATATACCGATCGCTATTTAAAAACAGAAAGAAAATGAGGATAAATACATGAATGTAATTGCAGCGGTAGATGAAAACTGGGCCATTGGAAACCGGAATGAGCTTCTTGTGAGGATTCCGGCAGATCATAGATTTTTCCGGGAAGAAACGACAGGAAAGGTCGTGATCCTTGGGCGGAAGACACTGCAGACATTTCCGGGGGGACTGCCGCTTAAGAACAGGGAGAATCTGATTCTGTCCGGAAATGAGAATTTCAAGGTGAAGGATGCAGAGGTGTTCAACAGTATCGAAGAGCTTCTCGAAAGACTGAAGGACTACGACACAGAGGATGTATATGTGATCGGCGGGGAGAGTGTTTACAGACAGCTTCTGCCTTACTGTGATACCGCACATATCACAAAGATAGACCGTGCCTATGAGGCAGATGCCTTTTTTCCAAATCTGGAGGAGGATCCGGAGTGGGAGCTGACTGGTGAGAGTGATGAGCAGGTGTATTTCGATATCACCTATCATTTTCAGAAGTATGAACGCAGAAAATAGGGAAAACCAAAGAACTATTGACTTTTTTTAGGAAAAGGATAATAATAAAAAAAATTCAATATGGTTCTACACAGGAGAGGAGCGTAACAGTATGGAAAAGAAAAATATTGATTGGGCCAATCTTGGCTTTGGTTATCTACAGACAGATTACAGATTCGTTTCCAACTATAAGAATGGTGCATGGGATGAGGGAACCCTCACAACCGATGCTAATATAGTCCTTAATGAATGTGCAGGTGTTCTGCAGTATGCACAGACTGTATTTGAAGGTCTGAAGGCATATACTACTAAGGATGGTAAGATCGTAACCTTCCGTCCCGACTTAAACGGTGAGAGACTGGAGCAGAGTGCAGCTCGTCTTGAGATGCCCATTTATCCTAAGGACAAGTTCGTTGAAGCAGTTAAGAAGACTGTTAAGGCGAATGAAGCCTTCGTGCCTCCTTATGGAAGTGGTGCTACCTTATATATCCGTCCCTATATGTTTGGCAGCAACCCTGTTATCGGTGTAAAGCCTGCTGATGAATACCAGTTCAGGATCCTGACCACACCGGTTGGTCCTTATTTCAAGGGCGGCGCCAAGCCGATCACCATCCGTGTCAGTGATTTCGACAGGGCAGCACCGCACGGAACAGGCCATATCAAGGCTGGTCTGAACTATGCAATGAGCCTTCATGCGATCGTAGATGCTCATAAGCAGGGCTATGATGAGAACGTATATCTGGATGCAGCTACCAGAACCAGGATCGAGGAGACAGGTGGGGCAAATCTTCTGTTCATTACAAAGGATGGCAAGGTAGTAACTCCCAAGTCAGACAGTATCCTGCCTTCTATCACACGTCGTTCACTGATCCAGGTAGCAAAAGAATACCTTGGACTGGAAGCAGAGGAGAGACCGGTATATCTTGATGAGATCGGAGAGTTCGCTGAGTGTGGACTTTGCGGAACAGCAGCAGTTATCTCACCGGTTGGCAAGATCGTAGATCATGGCAGGGAGATCTGCTATGGCACAGAGATGGGACCGATCACCAGGAAGCTGTATGATACATTAACAGGTATCCAGATGGGAACCATTAAGGCTCCTGAAGGATGGATCTGTGAGATTGATTAAGTAAAATAAAGAATACAAGTGATCTATGAGGCATTCAGATTTTAAGATCTGGGTGCCTTTTTCTCTTTTCAAACAGAGATCTGTTGTGTATAATAAAAGAAGGATGCGAAAATTTACGAAAGTTTCTCAATGGAGGTTTCTTATGAGAAAAGGGAAAAAAGAAAAGAAAGTTATATTTTTCAGGAGGATGAGTTTTCGGATGATCCTGGCATTTCTGGTGCCGGTTGCATTTATCCTGGTGCTTGGGGCATCCTCTTATCAGAAGGCATCTGCGCAGATCATAGAAAGCTATGAGAAATCCACACTGGGAACAATGGAGATGATGAACAGTTATTTTGCCCTTTCAGTAGATATGGTGCAGAGTACCTATAAGGATTATCTGACAGATGAAACACTGGTGAAATATTATAAAGGGGTATTAAATATGGATTCGTCCTATGCCTATATCCCAAGGCAGTTTCAGGATACACTGGATCATGAGGTGGTTGCAAACAGTCTGATCACAAATATTTATTTCCTGTCGGACGAGCATACGTCGATCACAACAACCCAGACGAAGGAACCTGGTCTTTACTCTGCTTATATCGCAACTTCTGAAGGGGAACAGGTAGCCGGGGATCAGTACCATTATTTTTTATTTGGAAACAGGTGTGACCTGGATGAAAAGCTGAAGACAGACAGCAGCAAATATGGTGTGAGACTTGCCAAATACTTTGTGAATACCAGGACAGTCATGCTTGTGGATATTAGTAAGGAGGTAGTAGAAAGCACACTGTCTTCGTTAGAGGGAGGAGAAGGCAGTATTGTAGGACTTGTGACGGGTGATGGCACAGAATATCTTTCTTCAGCATCACAGAAGCCGGAAGAGGGAACTGTGTTTGTGGGAAAGGATTACTTTGAAAATATCAGGTCAATGGAAGGGGAGGAAGCCCTCAAAGGAGCCTTTTATGTAGAAGAGGATAAGTATCTCTTCCTCTACACCGCGGTGGAGGGAAGAAATGCTTATATCTGTGCACTTATCCCCAAAGAAACCATTGTGGGACAGACGCGGGAGATCCAGAAGCTGTCTGTAGTCCTGACAGTTGCAGCCTGCATCGTAGCAGTACTGATGGGACTTCTTCTGGCAGGTGGCTATGGAAGGGCGATCAGAGATGTCCTGAGGAAATTAAAGAAGGTTTCCGGAGGAGATCTGACGGTAGAGATAACGACAGGAAGAAAAGATGAGTTCGGACTGCTTGCAGAAGGGGTTTCCCATATGGTAGGTCATATGAAGAAGCTGGTAACAGGTCTTAAGGATGTAGATGGGGAGATTGCAGGAGCTTCTGAAAAGATGATCAGCGCCTCCGGAAGCTTCCTGGAGACTTCAAGAGGGATCCAGGGTGAAATCGGGGAGATCAATCAGGGAGTTGCAAGGCTGGATGAAGAAGCAGCACTCTGCCAGGATCAGATGGATTCTCTTTCTGGACGTATCAGCATGGTTGGGGAGAATACCACACAGATCAGTGATCTTGCCAGAGAGGCAGAGGGTGGAATAGAAACAGGACGCAGTTCTGTTAATCATCTGAAGGAGAGCGCAGGATCCACAACCAGAATTACAGAAAAGATCATAGGAACGATAGAGAAGCTGTCCGGTCAGTCCAAGTCGATCTATAAGATCATAGAAACGATCAATGAGATCGCTGAACAGACAAATCTTCTGAGCTTAAATGCATCCATTGAAGCGGCCAGAGCCGGAGAAGCAGGTAAAGGCTTCTCAGTGGTGGCACAGGAGATCAGAAAGCTGGCAGACGAATCCGTACATTCCGCAGAAGAAATTGCAGGGATCGTATCAGAGATCGAGAGAAGCAGTCAGGAGGCAGCAGAGGTTGCGAGACAGGCAGAGAGCGTTGTGGAGGATCAGCAGAAGGCGGTAGAGCTGACTACGGAATCCTTTGACAGGATTGGAAAACAGGTTGAGGGTCTTCTGGGAGCATTGTCTGTGATCAATGAAAATGTAAAAAGCATGGAAGAAGGAAGAAATGCAACACTGGCTTCAATTTCGGCGATCAGTGCAATATCTGCACAGACAGCGGCAGGCTCCGCTAATGTAGCTCATTCAGCGGAAAGACAGCTTGCCTCTGTAGAACAGTTGGATGTGGCTGTAGAGGCATTGGAAGAAAAGGCAAATGAACTGAACCGGATTCTGCAAGAATTTGTTGTATAACTGCAGATTATGACAAATATAATGAATATTGATTTTACTTATAACAAAGAATCCTGTATAATCATAAAGTAAAGAGCTCAGAGTAAACAGAAATCCGCGGATGCGGTTTTCTACATGAAAGTGAGGATATTTTTATGGTAAAAGCAGTTGTAGGTGCTAACTGGGGTGATGAAGGCAAGGGCAAGATCACAGATATGCTTGCAGCACAGGCAGATATTATTGTCCGTTTTCAGGGTGGAGCAAATGCAGGACATACGATCGTAAATGATTACGGTAAATTTGCATTGCATACGCTTCCATCAGGTGTTTTTTACGGACATACGACCAGCGTGATCGGTAATGGTGTGGCACTGAACATCCCGATCCTGATAAATGAGATCAAGTCTATTACAGACAGGAATGTTCCGATGCCGAAGATCGTAGTTTCTGACAGGGCACAGATGGTAATGCCTTACCATATTTTATTCGACCAGTATGAAGAGGAGAGACTTGGCAAGAAGTCCTTTGGCTCCACCAAATCAGGTATCGCTCCTTTTTATTCTGATAAATATGCAAAGATCGGTTTTCAGGTCAGTGAGCTGTTTGATGAGGCGCTGCTGAAGGACAAGGTGGTAAGAATCTGTGAACAGAAGAACGTTATCTTAGAGCATCTTTATCACAAGCCGGCTCTGCAACCGGAAGAGCTGCTTGCTACCCTGCATGAATATAAAGAAATGATCGAGCCCTATGTATGTGATGTATCTGTATTCCTTGATAAGGCATTGAAGGAAGGAAAGACTATCCTTTTAGAGGGACAGCTTGGTACACTGAAGGATCCTGACCATGGTATTTATCCTATGGTTACTTCATCCTCTACACTGGCAGCTTATGGTGCGATCGGTGCGGGAATCCCGCCGTATGAGATCAGACAGATCGTTACGGTATGCAAGGCATATTCTTCTGCAGTCGGAGCAGGCGCGTTTGTATCCGAGATCTTCGGGGATGAGGCAGATGAGCTGAGAAGACGTGGCGGTGATGGCGGTGAATTCGGTGCTACTACAGGACGTCCCCGTCGTATGGGCTGGTTTGACTGTGTGGCTTCCAAGTATGGCTGCAGACTGCAGGGAGCAACAGATGTGGCATTTACCGTACTGGATGTACTTGGCTATCTGGATGAGATCCCGGTTTGTGTTGGCTATGATATCGATGGAGAGGTTACAACAGACTTCCCTGTTACCTATAAGCTTGAGAAGGCAAAGCCGGTACTGAAGAAGCTCCCAGGATGGAAATGTGATATCAGGGGAATTAAGAAATATGAGGATCTTCCGGAGAACTGCAGAAGGTATGTTGAGTTCGTAGAAGAGCAGATCGGATATCCGATCACTATGGTCAGCAATGGACCCGGCAGAGAGGATATTATTTACAGAGAAAGTCCTCTGCAGAAATAAAGATCAGAACGTGAAGGTGCACTGCAGATCCGGTATAAGGATCTGCAGTGCATTTTTTGAATAAGGACAGAGAGATGCAAAAAAAGAATTACCAGAAAATGCTGGATGAAATTCTGGCAGATAAAGAGAATTACGGAAAGAAGCTGCTGCTTCACAGCTGCTGTGCACCCTGCAGCAGTTACGTGCTGGAGTATCTGAGGGGATTCTTCAGGATCACAGTTTTTTATTATAATCCCAATATTACAGAGGAGCCGGAGTACCATAAGCGGGTAGAGGAGCAGAAGCGTCTGATCAGGGAATGGAACCGGAGGGAGGATGTGGGAAAGGAAGCTTTTTCTATTGAGATCATAGAAGGGGATTATGAGAGAGAGCTTTATTTTGAAAGAATAAAAGGACTGGAAGCCTGCAGAGAGGGAGGAGAGCGCTGCTTTGCCTGCTTTCTGCTCAGACTTGAAAAGACAGCGGCACTTGGAAAAGAAGAGGGAGCAGATTATTTCACAACAACGCTGACCATCAGCCCTTTGAAAAATGCACAGAAGATCAATGAGATCGGGGAGCAGCTTGCAAAGGAATATGGGATTTCCTTTTTGCCTTCCGATTTTAAAAAGAAAAACGGATACAAGCGGTCAGTAGAGCTGTCGGAAGAATACGGACTGTACAGGCAGGATTACTGTGGATGTATTTTTTCAAGGATGGAACGGGAAGAAAAAAAGCGTTCTTGTGAAAAAGCGTAAAGAATGCTAATATAAAAACAGTATGAACCGGAGGCATGGAAATGCGGACGGGAGAAAGGCATGGGATTAAGATAATGAAGAAATTTCTGGATCTGATATCGGAGGAGATCATGCAGGCATTTGAGGATGCCGGCTATGACAGAGAGCTTGGAAGGGTAACTCTTTCAAACCGCCCCGATCTTTGTGAATATCAGTGCAATGGAGCAATGGCAGGTGCCAAGAAGTATAAGAAGGCACCGGTCATGATCGCCGGGGATGTGGCAGCGAAAGCGGAAGGCAGTGAGCTGCTTGCAGAGGTGGCGGCCGTAGCTCCCGGTTTTTTAAATATCAAGGTGAAGGAATCCGCTGTTAGTGATTATCTGAAGAAAATGGCAGAAAGTGAAAGGTTTGGCCTGGAGCCCCCGGCAAAGAAGGAAAAGATCGTAATGGATTATGGCGGACCTAATGTTGCGAAGCCGCTTCATGTGGGACATCTTCGTTCAGCTGTCATCGGAGAAAGTATCAAGAGAATTGCCAGATATGCCGGTCACGAGGTGATCAGTGATATCCATCTTGGTGACTGGGGTCTGCAGATGGGGCTGATCATTACAGAACTGAAGGAACGGAAACCGGAGCTTGTTTATTTTGATGAAAATTATACGGGAGAATATCCTGAAGAAGCACCTTTTACAATTTCAGAGCTGGAGGAGATCTATCCGACAGCAAGTGGTAAATCAAAAGAGGATCCGGCCTACAAGGAAAAGGCCATGGAGGCAACCTACAGGCTGCAGAATGGAGTGAGAGGATACAGGGCACTCTGGGAGCATATCATAAAAGTGTCTGTCACTGACCTTAAGAGAAATTATCAGAACCTGAATGTGGAATTTGATCTCTGGAAAGGTGAATCTGATGTCCATACCGTGATTCCGGGTATGGTGGAATACATGAAAAAAGAAGGCTATGCACATATGAGCGAGGGTGCGCTTGTCGTGGATGTTAAAGAAGACACCGATACCAAAGAGATCCCGCCCTGTATGATCCTGAAATCAGATGGTGCATCTCTTTATAATACGACAGACCTTGCTACCATTATGGAAAGAATGGAAAAGCTCCATCCGGATGAGATCATTTATGTGGTAGACAAAAGACAGGATCTTTATTTTGAACAGGTATTCCGCTGCGCAAGAAAGACAAAGCTGGTAGATAAGGATACGAAGCTGAAGTTCCTTGGTTTTGGAACTATGAATGGCAAGGATGGCAAGCCCTTTAAGACAAGAGAGGGTGGTGTCATGCGTCTGGAAACACTGATCTCTGAGATTAATGAAGAGATGTACAGGAAGATCACAGACAACAGGGAAGTGCCGGAGGCAGAGGCGAGGGAAACAGCGAAGGTAGTAGCTCTTTCAGCGATCAAGTATGGTGATCTTTCCAATCAGGCTTCCAAGGATTATATCTTTGATATTGACAAGTTTACCTCCTTCGAGGGAGACACAGGTCCCTACATCCTTTATACGATCGTCAGGATCAAATCTATTCTGAATAAGTATAAGGAGCAGGGCGGGAGACTGGAAAATGCGGTTCTGCAGGAGGCAGTCAGCGAATCAGAGAAGGCGCTGATGCTGCAGATCACAAGGTTTAGCGCGATGATGGAAAATGCCTTTGAGGAGACAGCACCTCATAAGGTGTGTGCTTATATCTATGAGCTGGCCAATGATTTCAACAGATTTTATCATGAAACAAAGATCCTCTCAGAAGAGGATGAAAAAAAGAAGGCAGGCTTTATCGCACTCCTTGTTCTGACAAGAGATATTCTGGAAACCTGTATCGATGTACTTGGCTTCTCAGCACCGGAGAGAATGTAGGTGACATCTGAGGGAGGAAACAGAAGGTACATTCCATGTATAAGTCAGTTACAGATAAATTTTCCGCACGGAAGACTTTTATAGTCTTCCGTTGCAGGGAGAGAAGAACCATTCCAGAATAAGAAAATTTGAAATGAGGAATTTGCAGCTTGCCGGTTTACAGAAAAAGGAGATAATGCTATAATATAGCAAGTGCAGGAGAAGTCAGACGATTGTGAAGCACTGGTATATGAGTTTTCAAATATTCTATATTCCGCAGATATAGTTCATCGGTAGAACACCAGCTTCCCAAGCTGGGGAGGCGGGTTCGATTCCCGTTATCTGCTCTTCCTTTTTAGATGCGGAAGCCTGTAAAATCAAGGCTTCCGCTATTTCTTTTAATAATCCCCAAGGGGTACACTGGGGTACACCCCTTGAATCAGTTGAAAATCTCGTTGATTTTCATTGTCGTAATAAGTCCAAGTCTGGAAGGACGTTTATAATGATCTGTTGTGCTTGGACAGGCGTGACCAGCAGTGTACTGAATTCTTGCCTGATCAACTCCTGCTTCGTACATTTTCGTTACAGCCCAGAATCTCATTTTGTGTGGAGTTCTGTAGGTAATATCAGCTTCGCCACAGAACTTATGCAAATGCCTGTAAACGGGACTTTCTGAAACAGGATTTAAACCATTGGTAAAGCTGAAAACAAAGGAATCTTCATTGGCATTCGTTCGTAATTCGTATTCCCTACGAAACAAATCTTCGGCTGTTTTTGAAAGAGGAATGTAACGATTACACTTTTTCCTTTTCCCCTTTGTATGATTTTTGCAGATTGTCTTCCTGAATTTTTCGGTTGTTTTCTTATTTTTTACGACTTCTCTGTGGATGTAAACTGTATGATTTTCAAAGTCTACATCAGACCACTTTATGGATCTTACTTCACCAAGACGGAGTGGCATGCAGAACAAAATCACGAACATTCTTGCAATCACGTCCTCTGGATGGTTCAAAACCACTTTCAAAAGTTTTTTGCGTTCCTCATCCGAGTAAATTTCTTCATAATTGTCCTCATCACGGAAATTTAGATCCTTTAAGTTTACTTGTCTGGAAACATTGTAAGGCACAATGTCATTGTTCACAGCCCAGTCAAAAACATAATTGGTTATGGTTTTTAGGTTCTTGATCGTTTGAACACTGTATTCTTCTCCAGAACCGGTTATGCTTTCACAGAAGTTGTGGATATCAGAAGCTTTCATTTTAGTGATAACCTTCTTCTCAAATCTGGTGCCTTCTATGAATCTTCGATAATCTGAAATGTACCGTGAATAGGTTCCGTAAGACCGACCGTCACAATCTACTCTGTTGGCATAGGTTACAAGCCATTTTTGGTAGCATTCCTCAAATGTGAGTTCTTTATCTCCATAATAATAGTCGTATAAAGATTTCAAAACATCAAAGTAGTGAGTCTTACAGATTTGCTTCGGACTTTTGGTTTTATACCTTCCGTCTTTGGTTTTAAAAATTCTTGATAGGTCAAAGCCAGCTTCTTCGAGAGCTTTTTCGTATTCTTTCTTCAGCATTTTTTTCTTCGAACTACCATTACCTTCTTTAATTATCTCATTTTCAAGGGCTTCAATCAAGAGTTTGTTCATACATTACCTCCGTAAAATTAGAAAAAATAGTTACGAACGGTATGTGTAAAAAAAGACTGGACAAGCTATAAAGACACATGAATGTACACACAAAATGAAGGGGAGGTATAAGGACAAAATGATAGAAATGTGTTATTCTAAAAGAACCTGATAAGGAAAAGAT
>ULUT01064083.1_pt1 | contig 27093 bp, 16 predicted proteins | sample 1958691 | NCBI WGS metagenome assembly ULUT01 (sample SAMEA4835766, study PRJEB28245) | human gut metagenome | biome: gut microbiome; material: fecal sample | place: Denmark | collected 2008 | reverse complement strand
AAAAATTTTTATATCGATTGACATTTGTATCGAAAAATCGTAAATAAAATATATATCATTAATTTTGACAAAGGATTCGCATAGAGCGAATTGGGAGAAATATGGAAAGACAAAAAGCACCAAAATCCAAAGGCGGCGTCAAAAAGATGGCGGGGTGCATCGGCGAATACAAGCCGCATGCGATTTTCACATCACTTTTGGTTGCGCTTGAAGTTCTGTTTGAGATTTTCATACCGCTAATCATGGCGCAAATCGTCAACGTTGGCATGGCAGAAAACGCAGCGGAATTCACCTTTACGTTGCAACTTGGCAAATTGAGCTTAGCGCTTTTCACCATGACAAACCGCGTGTCGTTTATCGTCACTTGCGGCGCAATGATGGTGGTTATGGCACTCGTATCCCTATTTTTCGGCACTATGTCGGGAAAACTTGCCGCAACCGCGTCAACGGGCTTTGCGAAAAATCTTCGCAGAAAGCTTTTCTACAAGATTGAAAATTTCAGTTTTGCAAACCTTGACCGTTTCAACACGGCAAGCCTTGTCACAAGACTTACAACAGACGTGACCAATATACAAATGGCGTTTCAGATCGTCATTCGTATGCTCGTGCGCTCGCCGATAATGCTCATTCTCGCAATGTGCATGTCGATATCTATAAGCCCGGACCTTTCCGTGATTTTTGCAGTCGCGCTTCCCGTACTTATAGTCGGCATTTTCATCGGCGTCAAAGTCGTCTTCCCGCGCTTTGAAAAGATGCTTCGCAAATACGACGATATGAACGAGTCCACGCAGGAAAACCTTATCGGCATCCGCGCGGTGAAGGCGTTTGTGAGAGAAGACAACGAGATCGACAAGTTCAAAAAAGTGTCGTCCACCGTACAAAAACTGCAATTCTCGGCGGAAAAAATCATTGTCGTCGCATTCCCGTTTATGCAAATCATCGTGTATGCGTGCATTCTTTGCGTTGCGTGGTTCGGCGGCAACGACATCATAGTCGGAAAAATGCTCTTGGGCGATTTTACGGCGTTTTTGAGTTATATCATGCAGATTCTCATGTCGCTTATGATGGTCGCTATGGGCTTTATGAATATCGTGCTTTCCCGTGCGTCTCTTGACCGTATCGTCGAAGTGCTCGATGAAAAAATCGACATCGAGAACGGTGAAAACGCAAGCGATTCTCTCAAAGTCGCAGATGGCAGCATAGACTTCGACCACGTCGATTTTTCGTACTCGAAGTCTCATGACGTGCTCAATCTCGAAGACATCGATTTGCACATCAAGAGCGGCGAAACGATAGGCATCATCGGCGGAACGGGTTCTGCAAAGACAACGCTCGTGCAACTCATTCCCAGACTTTACGACGTTCTCGACGGCGAAGTCAAAGTGGGCGGAGTCAACGTCAAAGAGTACAAACTCAACGAACTTAGAGACAGCGTGGCTATGGTGCTGCAAAAGAACGTGCTTTTCAGCGGTACTATCAGAGAAAACCTTGCTTGGGGCAACAAAAACGCAACTCAAGAAGAGATAGAGCATGCTGCAAAAGCGGCGCAGGCGCACGATTTCATCATGTCTTTCCCCGACGGATATGATACCGAGCTCGGACAGGGCGGCGTCAACGTGTCTGGCGGTCAAAAGCAACGCTTGTGCATCGCTCGCGCCTTGCTCAAAAAACCGAAAATTATGATTATGGACGATTCCACGTCCGCGGTTGACACCGCAACGGACGCGGCTATTCGCGCAGGACTTAAAAACGAGTTTGGCGACACCACGGTGCTTATCATCGCGCAACGCATCTCGTCCGTCGAAAGTGCGGACAGAATCATCGTCATGAACGACGGCAAAATCGACGCTGTCGGCACTCACGACGAACTTATCGCAACCAATCAGATTTATCAGGACGTTTACAATTCGCAAAAGAAGGGTAGCGACGAACAAGAAACGGGGGTGAGCGAAAATGCGTAAGAAAGACAAGAAAAACGTTAAGAACGCAATGCCCCAGAACAAGTATAGGGCAAAGAATCCGATGAAAACTTTGAAACGTATTCTCGGATACTGGAAGCCGTATACGGGACAACTCATCGGCGCGCTCTTTTGCATGATAGCAAACGTGCTTTGCAACATTGCAGGTACGTTTATGCTCGGCTCGGTCGTCGTCAACAACTACATCCTGCCCCTTGCGTACAAGATGGGCAACTATGTCACCACCAACTCCGAGATCATTCAAAGGGCGGCGGAAGTCACCATTCAGAACTTCGGCGGAATCGTCGGCGTTATGGCGGCAATGTACGTCACGGGTGCGGGATTGCACTATCTTTATAGTTTCATTCTCACAAATGTCACCACTAAGACGTTGCAAAACGTGCGTGACGAGATGTTTGAAAAGATGGAAAAACTGCCCATCAGATACTTCGACACTCACACTCACGGCGACATAATGAGCCTTTACACCAACGATACCGACACTTTGCGCGAATTGCTCTCAAACGGCATTCCAAACTTGCTTAGCAACTCGCTCACCGTCATAGGCATGTTTGTCGCGATGATGATCGTATCACCCTTGCTCACGCTGTGCGCGGTGGTTATGCTTGTCGTCATGCTTTTTATCATGAAGTTTATCGCAGGCAAGAGCGGAAAGCACTTCGTCGGACAACAACGTCAAACGGGCGCAATCAACGGCTTCATCGAAGAGCATATCGACGGGCTTAAAGTCGTCAAGGTGTTCTGCCACGAAGACGAAGAAAAAGTTGACTTTGACAAGTTCAACGATGCTCTCTTCCACGACTCCGACAAGGCGCACAAATACGCAAACATTTTGTTTCCGATCATGGGCAACTTGTCCTACATCTCGTACGCCGTCACCGCAATCGTCGGCACGATTATGGCAATCAGCGGTTTTGGCGGTATGACGTGGGGCGGACTTGTGTCCTTTATGCAATTCTCTCGCCAATTCAGCAACCCGCTTTCGCAGATAGCGCAACAAATGAACGGCGTGCTTATGGCTTTGGCAGGTGCGGAGCGTATCTTCGAACTTATAGACCAAGAGCCGGAAAAAGACGAAGGTTATGTCACTCTCGTCAACGCAAGAGAAGACGAAAATGGCAATATCGTCGAAACAAAAGAATACACGGGTGAGTGGGCTTGGAAACACTTCCACAAAGCAGACGGCACGACCACTTACGTCAAATGGCGCGGTGAAGTGGAGTTTGAAGACGTCACTTTCGGCTACGTGCCCGAAAAAACCGTGCTCAAACACGTCACCATGGAAGCGTTGCCCGGTCAAAAAGTCGCGCTTGTCGGCTCAACCGGCGCAGGCAAAACCACAATCACCAACCTTATCAACCGCTTCTATGACATAGATCAAGGCAAGATAAGATACGACAACATCAACATCACCAAAATCAACAAGAACGATTTGCGTCGCTCTATGGCAATGGTTTTGCAAGACACACATTTGTTCACGGGCACGGTTGCCGACAACATTCGTTTCGGCAAACTCGACGCGACCGACGAAGAAGTCGTCGCCGCCGCAAAACTCGCAAATGCGGACTATTTCATCCGCCACTTGCCCGAAGGCTACAACACCATGCTCACCGGTGACGGCGAAAACCTTTCGCAAGGTCAACGCCAACTTCTTGCAATCGCACGCGCCGCAATCGCAAATCCGCCCGTTCTCATTCTCGACGAAGCGACGTCGTCAATCGACACCCGCACCGAGAAACTCATCGAACATGGCATGGACAAACTCATGCAAGGGCGCACCGTTTTCGTCATCGCGCACCGTCTTTCCACCGTCCGCAACTCCGACGTGATTTGCGTTCTCGAACACGGAGAAATCATCGAGCGCGGCAATCACGACGAACTCATCGCGTTGCATGGTAGGTATTATCAGCTTTACACCGGCGCCTTCGAACTTGACTGAGCGCACTATTGAGCGAATAGCTACGTCAACGCCCCATCGTTTCAAAATCACGTACGTCTATGTACGTTGGGTTTTGCTCCGATGGGGCGTTTCCTTGCTCTTCATCTCAATATTGCGCTCAGTTTTTAACTTTCAATAATTTGCACCTAACTGCGTCAATGTCCATCTGTTCCAAAATCACGTACGCTTTGTACGTTGGGTTTTGGTTCAAGCCGCGCCTTTCTTGTTATGCATCTGTTTGGCGCACTCAGTAGGGTTGCCGTAAAAGGGGCGTTTTCTTGTCTTTATCTAAATATCGCGGTCAGTTTTTTCAATCTGTTCGTTACGGCGCATAAAATATCAATTTCTCCATATCGTCATGTTGTCAATGCAAAGCGGAGCAACTTGCTTGCAAGGGTTGCGTAGACGTAGCAACGCCTTTGAAAAAGGCAAAACTGTAGGTTCTGTGCGCAAGCATAGTAGTTGTGAGTAGCTTGTTGAAACATCTAGCTGTAAGGCGCATTTCTTTCGCTACGCTAGATTCTTCAATTCTTGTCTTGAACAATGATATCGGGCGTGATATAATGAGTGTATGAAAACGCGAATTTACATGACGAAAATGCATCAGCAGTGGACGTACGGCGAAAGGGGAGACCTGTATCCTTATCTTGACGGTGAAGACGACGAGATTTTCGAGTACGCCATAGCGGACAAGTTTTTTGCAATCATTCTCAAAAACGATATGACCTACGACGTGGTTGACACCGAGCAGGAAGCGGTTGACAAAATCGCTTACATATATCGCAATTACGCCGTGCGCCAAAACGAAGACGACAAGTGTTATATCGCACGAGAAGACACCGAAAAGAAATATCTCACGCCTGCAAGCGCGCAGGCAGACGGTGTATTCGATTACGTTTACGTGCCGAAGGGAATGTATTATCTCACAAAATTCGGCAAGATACTTTCAATCGGACATACCGAAGACGAGATGATAGAGAAGATGTATCAGCACTACAAGGCAAAATACGCCTATCTTTGCTGAAAAACTTGCCGTCTCGTCAGTGAAGTGTTGCAAACGATTGTTAATAACACGGTTAAAAATTATTCGGACAATAAAACGAGACAATAAAAAAACGCACGCTGTACGGCGTGCGTTGATTTTTTTTTTAATACTCAGTGCAATTCCGCAGATTTAAGGTCGTACACCATGGAATAGATGTTGCCGTCCACTTTGAAGGGTTCTTGAATACGGACGAGAACGTGCTTCATGCTCCACCCCGTGAACGTCACGTCGTTTACCGAATAGAACAAAGTTTGCGAAAGTCCCGCAACTTCGGTTGAACGAGAGACAAGCGTTTTGTAGCAGGAAATGCCATTATCCTGGAAGTCCGCTCTGGATTCCGTGAAAGCGTTCTTTATCGTCGCTTTGCCGCCGACTCTTGCAGTGAGTGTGACCGAACTTGCTTCGATGTCACTGACAATCGGCATTGCAAACGAGAAAGACAAAGACTCTGAGAACGTCGTTATCGTGCGCAAAGATTGATGAAACTCGTTGTTGTCGTAGTAAGTGACCGCTTTGCCGAGATTCACCGTGCCGTTGGATTCAACACCGTCGATGGTGCGGTTGTAGTTGAATTTCTTGCCGTCGTAAGTCGCATTGAGAGAGAAAGTGACATTGCCGTCTTTCTTCACGGTGCGGAAAGAATAGGCAGGAACCATATAACTCGAACCGTTGATGAGAGTGAAGTAACAACCCGTGTTGTATTCGGTCGTGCCGACTGTGAGATTGCCTTTGACGAGAATGCCTTCTGCAACGTCTGAAAGAGTTGCGGATCCGAAATTCTCAATCGTGGAACCTGCGACGTATTTGTCGAGCGTGACGGCATACGTTCCGTCATATCCGTCGACGTGATTGCCGTCTGCGTCTTGTGCGTACACGGTGTATTCAAACGACTCGTGGTTGTGGTCGTTCAGAATGTTTTGAAGTTGACCTTGCGTGGTTGCGTTGTTGCAAGCCGAGAGCGAAACGCCCATGACCGCAATCATGACCGCAACGAGTGCGATGAGTATTGCTTTTTTCATAATGTAGTTATTATAACATAAAAATATATTCCTGCAATTAAAATTGCCGTGTTTTCTTGCAATTTGGCGGATTTTTCAAAAAAACAAATAAAAATTCCTAATTTTTATTTGTTTAGGTTATGGGATTGAAACGGTACATAAAAGGTGTTATACTCAAAATATGAAAATAATCACGTCAAATTGCTCTTCGGGGGCGTATCTCGGAGTGCTGAAACAACTCAAAAACAATTTAGACGGTTCGTCGAAAAACGTCGTCATTGCGCCGGACAGATTTACGGCGTCGGTTGAACGCGGTCTTATTTCGTCGTTGGGCATAGAAAGCACGTTCGGCATCGAAGTCATGTCGTTCACGCGTCTTGCTAACAAACTTATCGGTGACGACATCAAAAAGTGCCTTACGCCCGAAGGCTCGGTTATGCTTATAGGCAAGGTTATCGCAGACAAGAGAGACGAACTTACGTATTACGGCAAAGTGGCAATGACGGAAGGCTTTGCAAGCGAATTGTACGCCGCGCTCACCGCCGTGCGCAACAGCGGAATCACGTCTGCACAACTCGTCGAAGCGTCAAAGGGCGCAAAAGCATCTCTCAAAGCGAAGGCGCACGACATCGCACTCATTTACGACGGGTATCTTGCCGCACTCGAAGGAAAACACAGCGACTCGTCTACGAGACTTTTCGCACTTGCCGAGTGGATAGCGAAAAATCCCGAAAAGGTTGCGACGACCAACTTCTATTGCACGGATATTTACGAGTTTTCGTCTCCCGAACTGGATATCGTCAAAGGACTTGCCGAAAACGCGCTGTCGCTGACGATAGGACTTGTCAGCGGATACGACAATCCGAACAGGCGCATTTATCCCGACAGGGTTATAAAAAGGCTTGTCGGACTTTGCAAAGACAAAGTGGAAATTGTGGATAACAAGCAGGAACTTTGCCCGCAGATGCAGGCGATATCCACGAAACTCTTCGCGTATATCGGCACGGACGGAAAAGATAAAACGCCCAACGACGGGAAGGTGACTTTGCGCGTTGCGAAATCGAGATACGACGAAGCGACGCAAGTTGCAATCGACGTTGCAAAGCACGTGAGAAACGGCGGAAGATATAGAGACGTTGAAGTGTACGTCAGCGATGTGGAAGCGTACGAAGCGGAGATAAAAAATGCGTTTGACAGATACGACATCCCGTATTTTATAGACGACAAACAACTCCTTTCTCAACAGGCGAGAGCGAAATTTGTATTGCAAGCAATCGCTTGCGTACGCAGCAATTTCAGGTTGCGCGAAACACTCGATTTTGCAAAAAATCCGCTGTTCTACTCGGGGCTTGAAAACGGAGAAAGTCTCGTTTATCTTTTTGAAAACTATTGCTTGAAATACAACGTGGAGTATGTGCCGAAGAATCGCGAATTTGACCGAAAGCAAACCGATAAATTTGCACATAAATCGCAAAACTGCAAGTTTATACACGCAAATGCGACTGATAAAGATGCGATTATAGACAATACAAACGAAAACGAGCCTGCCGAATTCGTGCGCAAGGCTATTTTTGAAACGCTCGATCCGCTTTGTGAAAGCGGCGTGAGACCGATAAAGGAATACGTCGGCTCGGTGAGAACGATTCTTGAAAACAGCACTCGCGAATATTCCGAATACGTCGAAAAACTTGCAACGCTCAGCGAGTATTACAGAAAGGTTGCCGAGCAGGTTGACGCAAAGATAAATTCCGTGCTGGACGAGATAGAAGACGTGCTCGATTACGACACTGACGTTCAGGGCTTCGAAAGCGTGTTCAAGTCAATGCTCAAAACGCTCAAAATCGCACTCGTACCCACTTTTCTCGATTGCGTGTTCGTGGGCGGAAGCGACAGCAGATTTATGGGAGAGGGGGACGTTTACGTGCTTGGTGCGAACAACTCTAAGTTTCCCAAAGCAAGCGGCGGCGGTGCGGTGATAACGCCCAAGGACGAAGAGACGCTTCACGCGCTCGGCGTTGACGTGACACCCGACGAGATGCAAAAAATCATGACGGATATGTACGCCGTATGCGACCTTATGAAAAAGCCGAAAGGCAGACTTGTCGTGAGTTATTCCGAGACGGGAGACGGCGGTGCGATGAGACCGTCAACCGTCGTGTACGAGTTGCAGAATATGCTCGAGCAGGACGGCAAACCGCTTGAAATCGAGAGAATAGACGTCGAAAACTTTATGCTCGCAGGCGGTGAAGAGGGAAAACCGAAATACGACGTCGAAAAAGCGACGGACGTGTTCTGCACGAAAAGAGCGTGCTTCAACGAAGTGCTTCGCAATGTCACGTCGGGAAGAGCGGATGCGAAAAATCTCGACGTTTATGCAAGCGCATACGAGTTTGTGGACGACGCGGACAAGCAGAGAGTCGACGATGCCGTGAAGGTGCCCGAACGCATAGAGAAGCAGGACGGGGCGTATTTCGGAGAGTCCACGAGCGTGAGCAGACTGGAAACTTTCTACGGTTGTCCGTACGCGCATTATTTCAATTACGTTTTGTCGCTCAGACGGAGAAAGGACGGCAAATTCGAAGGCACGGAAAACGGAACGATATTGCACTTCGTTCTCGAAAGGTTTTTCAAAGACGTGCGAGACGGCAATATAAGCGACGACACGGACCTTGACGAAAAAGCGGACGCATATTTCTTCGAAGCGGTGAAAGAAAACGATTTCGGCGTGTTGCTCGAAAAAGCGGATACGGGAAGATTGTTGTACCGCGTAAAAGCGGAAGGCGCGCATCTTATCAAAGATTTGTATAGGGTGCAGAAACGTTCGAAGTTCCGTCCTTGTTTCCTTGAAGCGAAAATCGGAGAAGGCGAGATTTTGCCCGTATCTCTCGATATAGGGGACAGAAAAATCGGACTTAAAGGCACGATTGACAGAGTCGACGTGCTTGACGACAAATTTATCGTCATAGACTACAAGACGTACAAGAGTGCGGATTTGCCGCTGAAAGAATTGTACGCCGGACAAAAAATTCAGTTGTACGTATATATGCGCGCGGTGGAAAAGAGTCTCGGCGCAAATCCTTGCGGAGTGTTCTATTTTCCGATTTTCTCAAGTTTCACGGACGATGCGGAAGACAGATATAAGTATAAAGGACAGGCGTGCGACAGTTACGAAACGCTCTGTCAGATTGACGATATGGTGAAAACCGCACCCGAAAAATCCGTCGTTCCGTTCAAGCGAGACAAGAAGACAGACAAATTCAACGAAGGCGTTCATTTGTCTAAGTCCGATTTTGACGTGCTTGGAGACTACGCTATGGCTATTGCGACGAAAGGCGCAAAAGAGATTGCGGACGGTTTCATTCGTCCCACGCCGCTATACGGCAAGTGCGACAAGTGCGATTTCGCAAGCATCTGCGCATACAAGGGTATGAACGAAAGAAAGTTGCCCAAAGAGAGCGGAACGAGCGCGTTTTCGCTCGATGACGAAACGAAAAAAGACGATGCGGAAAACGGCAAGAGTGCGGAAGGAGCGAGAGTATGAACGAGACCAACAAAGCGTTTAGCGCCCAAAACGAAAAGAGACTTGAAATTCTCAAGGACGAAAAAGGCAGACTTCTTCTCACCGACGACCAAAAGAAAGCGGTGCTCGAAAAAGGACGTATTCTCGTGTCGGCTTCGGCAGGTTCGGGCAAGACTTCCACGATGGTGAAGCGCATAATTCTTATGGTTGCAGAAGGTGCGTCTTTAAAAAATCTTCTCATACTCGTCTACAACAACGCGGCGGCGGACGAACTGAAAGAAAGACTGCATCAGGAACTTTTCCGGGCGGCGTGCGCGTCAAGCGGAGAAGTGCGAGACAGATTCAGAAAAGAACTCGACGAAATGCCGTTTTGCCATATATGTACGATACACGCATTTTGCCAGTCGCTTATAAGGGAAAATTTTGACAAACTCGGATTGTCTCCTACGTTTGAAGTGCTTGACGAGACCGCACACGAGACTTACGTCAACAAAGCGCTTGACGAGACCATTGCGCAGTACGCGGCGGCGGGAGACGAAACGTTTTGCGACCTTGCCGAGATATTCTCGCAATCTAGAAAAGACGACAATCTCAAAAATGCGATAAAGAAGATATACAGCCTTATCGAAATTCAACCCGACGAAAAAGAATTTGAAAAATGCGTTGCCGATTGCTACGACTCGTACGAGAACAGCAGATTTTTCGATATTCTCGGCGAGTATTATTCCAAATTTTTTACGAAAGCGCAAAGTGTGATAAATCCGCTTTTCAACGTGCTTTCGGCAATGCAGAACAACGGAAAATACGGAGATTCCGTCGCAAATCTTATAAGCGTTTGCGACAGAATAGTCTCTGCGGACAGCCTTAAAAAAGCGTGTTCGATCGCAAGAGCGTACGAAAAAGTTGCGGCGAGAATTCCTGCCAAAGCAAGCGACGAAGACAAGGCAACCGTCACGTACGCAAAGGGCGTGATAAAACAAATCGAAGAAGTGCTTGACGAGATGGCGAATATCTTCGACAATCTCGATTCGTTTGCCGTATATCACGAGCAAAACGGCGTATACGTGAGAAAACTCACGGAAATCGCAGGCACGTTTGCAAAGAAACTTCAATCGCTCAAACAAGAAGACGACGTGTTGTCGTTTGAAGATTTGCAACACAAGGCGATGGAACTTTTGTCGCACGACGAGTACGGACTTGCCGACGCTTTCGATGCGGTGTTCGTTGACGAGTATCAGGACGTCAATCCCACGCAGGAAGCAATCATAGAGAAACTCGTTAAAGGGGAGTGCTTTATGGTTGGGGACGTAAAACAAAGCATATACGGTTTTCGCCTTGCAGACCCTGCGATATTCATATCTCGTCAACAGAAGTATTCTGCTTTCGGCAACAAAGACGGGTTGAACGTCTATTTCAATCACAATTTCAGAAGCGCGTACAGAATTCTCAAATTCGTCAACGACGTTTTCGACGTGGTGATGACAAAAAAGAGCGCGGACATAAACTACAAATCGGACGCGCGTTTCGAACTTGCATCCATACCGCCCGTAACGCTAGACGGCGTGTCTCCCGAAGGATACGTGCAAGTGCATTTGTTTACTAAATCGAAATCCGAAAGCGAGAGCGCAAACGGTCTTTACGACGTGACGAAAGAGAGATTCGACGACGATGACGAAGACGGCGGAAGCGCGGCGTTCAGAGAAGGGAAATTTATCGCAATCGAGATAAAAACGCTTGTCGGCAGAGCGAAAGGCGTTGACGAAAACGGCAACGGAAAATATATCGGATACGGAGATATTGCGGTGTTGTTCCGCAATCGATCGAACTCCGCAATAGAAATCGTAAAAGTGCTGAAAGACGAAGGTATACCGGTGTCGGAAGGCTCGTTCGTGCGTTCGGCGTCGTTGCCCGAAAGAGAAATTATGTGCTTTATGCGTACTCTCGACAATCCCAGACAAGACGTGCCGTTTGCGGGTTTTTTGTTGTCGTTTTTCGGCGGATACGACGAGAGCGAACTTGCAAAAATAGCGTCGGAAAGCGGAGAATGTTTTTACGATAAATTTGTGGCGTGCGCACTCGGAAACGACGATTTGGCGACAAAGGCAAAGTCAACGCTTGCTTTGCTTGAAAAATACAGACTCAAAGCGTCGTTTGAGAGCGTGAGCGAACTAATGAACGACGCGGTTGCCGAGTTTTGCTACGACGCGTATTTGATGCGCACGGGCGAAGGCAACGTTACGGGACTTAAAGGCTTTATACGCAGTGCGGCGGAGAGCGAACAATCGCTTGGAAAATTCGTCGAAGACTACGTCGAAGGCGCAAACGAGACGAGAGACGGCGGCGGCGAAGACAGAGTTGCAATCAGCACGTTCCACGGATACAAAGGACTTGAAAGCCCGATAGTTTTCGTTGCCGATTGCGCGGTACAATTCAAGCGCGATTCCGCCACGGGAGACCTTATCGCGACGGGCAAAGGTTTCGGAGACAGCGACCTTGAAAACAAGAAAAACAACAAGGGACTTGTCGGAATGAATTATTTCGACGTCGACAACAAAACCAAAACGAAACTTACGCTTTCGAAACTTGCCGTAGAGAAGAGCATAAAAGACAATCAACTGAAAGAAGAGATCCGCTTGTTTTACGTTGCGCTAACGAGAGCGAAACAACTTATGTATATCACTGCAACCGTGTCGGACGCAAAAGCGAAAGAGTTAGGACAAAGCGCGAAACTTACGGGCGCCGGTTGCGCACTCGATTTCATATCTCAGGCAGTTGCAGATGGCGCACAAGTGCCCGTGTTTAGACATAGTGCTCAAGACGTCGAGATTGACGGAGCGGCGCAAAACGTCGTTGCGGGCAAATGTAACGAAGAAGTGAAAGAGAAAATCGCCGCGGCACAGGCGTTCAAGTATCCGCACGAAGAAGCGACGACTCTTGCGATGAAATACAGCGTATCGGCTCTTGACAGCATAGACGAAGAGACGGTGAGAATTTACGAAGAAGCGGCAAAAATCGGCACGGCGTATCACAAGGTTATGCAGTATATCGATTATTTCGTAAACACCGAAAGTCAGGTGCAAGCCGCAATAGACGATATGGTGGCAAGAAACGTTCTCACCGAAGAAGAAAGAACCGTCGTAAACCCGAAAGACATATTGCGTTGCCTTGAAAGCGACGTTATGGCAATCGCACGCGAAGCTGAAAAGAAAGGCAGATGTCACAGGGAACAATCCTTTATGATGTATAAGCCGGCGTGCGAAGTGTCGGACGGATTTACGTCGCAGGACAGAGTTCTCGTTCAGGGCGTCATAGACCTTTTCATCAACGACGACGTGAAGATAATAGTCGATTTCAAGAACTCGCTTTTAAGAGACGAAGAAACCGTGAAAAAGTATAAAAAGCAACTTTATCTATACAAATCGGCAGTTGAAAGTGTGATTTGTGCAAAAATCGATAGAGTTGTGCTTTATTCGTTCAAGAGCGGCAAAACGATGGATTTGTAAAAAGCGAAGACGGTATAAGCGCGTCATAACGCTGCAAAACGCAGGTTGTGGCGCGCTTTTGTGTATATTAAAGTGACGAAACATTAAAAAAATGCGACAAATGTTTTGTTATTATCTTGATTTTTTTGTGTATTGTATGTATAATCATAGAGATAATTTGTATTCGATATAGGAGGCGTGCTTGTGGAATTTTTTGAAAAAGCATTCAATTGGCTTGCGGAACTCTCTTCCAAAATGCCCGCTATCGATTTCAAAACGTATTTTATCGTCGTCGTTGCCGTGATTGTCGGCATCGGCGTTATAGTTGCGCTTACTTATTTCGGCTCTCGTGCTCGCAAGCTCATCGGCGCAAGCAAAAAAATCGAAAAATATCTTGCAAACGTTGACCAGGTTGACGACGACAACGTGAGCGATTTCACGGCACATTGCTTCTCGTCAAAAGCACCGCAACCTTTGCGCGACAGTTGGGTGCAATATCTCGGCGTGAGATTCGGCTATCCGAGCGACGTCGTCAGCGACGGAAACGTGTACGAAAAAGTCGTGAAGAAAAACAAGGACTATCGCTCGGGCATTTATCTTGCAATCGCGCTTCTCGTTCTCGGTTTTTTCGCATTTTGGGGATTCGGCACGCTTACGGCAAACGAAATGGGCGTGATTCATTTCGTCGGACTTGTCGCAATAGCAGTCGTTTTTCTCGTGCTTATCATAATCAACCGCAAACAATCGAAAAAATGTCTCGAAGTGTTTGAAGATATGCAGGAAGACCTTGACGCAAAAGTCAATCTTCAGGTTGAAAGCAATTATGCGACGGATTCGTCACCGCTTGCCGAACTTTCGGGTATGGTTGAAGAAATCATCGCTCGCAACACCGCAAAGGCGGTTGACGCAGAGCAGGAATACGCGCTCGAACAGACGCCTATCGAAGCACTTATAGAAGAGAAGACGGAAGAAGAAAAATCCGCTCAAATCGAAGAAGAAAGTGCGACTGAAACTCTTGACGAAGAAGACGGCACGGTTGAACAAACCATAGACGAACTTATAGCAAGCGAGCCGCAAGGCGCAGACGAAGAGCCTGTTCAAGTCGAAGAGCAAGCGGACGAACAAACGGACGAAGTTGCGGACGAAGAGCCTGTCGAAGACACGGACGAAACCGTTGAAGAAGAACCCGTTCAAGACGAAGAGACGGAAGAAACCGAAGAAGTTGAAGAACCTGTCATAGACGAGCAAGTCGAAGAAGAACCCGTTGCGGAAGAATCTGTCGAAGAACCTGCAGAAGAGTCTGAACCTGTCGAAGATACGGAAACGGAAGCGGTCGAAGAGACAGTCGAAGAGTCTGAAGAGCAAGAAAGCGAAGAGTCTCCTGTCGAAGAAAGCACGGAAGAAGTCAAAGAACAAGAAACAGAATCCGTGGACGAAGCAACTGACGATTCCGAAAGCGAACAAGAAGAAATTGCAGAAGACGAAGATGTGAAAACGGCAGAGACTGAAGACCCTGTCGATGACGTTGAAAACGAAGACGCGGAAGAAACCGACGAAAACGAAGACGGCGAAGAAACGCAAGCGGAAGACGAAGAACCCGAAGTGGTGTACGTCGTTGACGGAGACGAAGACGACGATGAACACGTTAAGCCCGCAAAACTCGTCAAATTGCCCAATCTCGTCGATTATATGCTCTCAAAGAACATGCCAAGAGCAATGAAGATTCAGATCGCAACAATGCTTATCGGCACGTACAAGAAGTTTGAAAACAGCAAGGAAGACCGCAAAATCGTCGTGGGTTGTCTCGCAAAGGTTATGCGCGACTTGCAAGAAAACAAGTGAACGTAAATATAATATCGTGACTAAAATTTTTGTATAAACAAAAACAAGTTCAGTCGGGGGACTTTATTTGCCGACGCTACAATAAAAACATATTGTGAGGATTGTAAGATGTTTGGAAAGAAGAAAAAACAAGCGCAACTTGAAGCAGAACGTGCAAAACAACTCGCTCTGGAACAAGAGCAGGCTGCAAAGCAGCATCCTGTAGAAGAGCCGAAGCCTGAAGAAGAGAAAATCTTCCTTGAAAGCGAAATCATCGAAGACGACGACACCGCACAAGAAGGCGAACTCGAAGCGGTTGCGTACGCTGAAAAACAAGATAAAGGCGAAGATCTCGTTGCCGTGCCCGTTGACGACGTAGTCGAAGAAAAGACTGAGCAACAGGCAGAGACCGTCGAAGATGTCAAGAGCGAAGAAACGCCCGTACAAGAAGAGATTGAACAATCCGAGCAAGTCGAAACGCCTGCTCCCGAAACCGTTGAAGACGAAAAAGTCGAAGAGACGGTGGACGAAGATGCGCAAGAAACCAAAGAAACGGAAGAAAATGAAGACGAGCATGTCGAAGAAGAATCCGCAGTCGAGCAAGGCGCAACCGACGAACAACAGGAAGAAATTGTTTACGTCGTGGACGGACCGGAAGAAGACGACGAAATCGTCAAACCCGCAAAACTCGTCAAGTTGCCCAATCTCGTCGATTATATGCTTTCGCTCAACATGTCCAAGCAGATGAAGATGAACGTCGCCATGCTTCTTCTTTCCGCATACAAGAAATATAAAGACATTCCCGAAGAGAGAAAGATTATCGTCAAGTGCATGGCAAAGATTATGCAAGCACTCGTTCAAGGCTGATATAAGCGCGGCTAAAAAGTGATTTGAAAGACCCAAGCCGAGAAATCGGTTTGGGTCTTTTTGTCTGTTTATATGTTTATTATTAAAAATAATTATTCAAAATACACCGATAGATTATCGGTTGTACAAAGAATCGTGTAAAAATCGGAAGCGAAATCTTCAATTTTTTAATGACGTCCTTATCGTAACTTTTGTGTCGGAAAAGGTATTCTATTGACTTTTATTCTTGTTCTATAAAGAATGCAATACGGTCTTGCGAATTGACGAATATGCGGATAGAATGACGGTTTTTTATATGTGGATAAAAGGCGGATGCTTTTGTGCGACAATGAAAAAGTCGGCTGATATGCCGACTTTTTGAAGATATTATCAGACGATAAGTTTGCAATTCGATGACGGTTTTGCACTTCGTTATTTGAGCATCTTCTTTTTTATGAAGACGATGATGAGCGCAATGCAGATAAGCACGTTTATTCCGACAACAACCCAGAAGCCCCATTGCTGACCTTCAAACGGAACGCCCGTGTTCATGCCCCAAAGAGCCGCAATCATAGCAGGGGTGTCGACCAAAAGCGTGAGCACCGTGAGCGTCTTCATAACGACGTTAAGGTTGTTTGAAATGATGGAAGCGTAAGTGTCCATCGTGCCCGACAAAATGTCTCTGTATATGTTTGACATCTCGATTGCCTGACGGTTTTCGATGAGAACGTCGTCCCAAAGGTCTTCGTCTTCTTCAAAGAATTTCACAAGGCGCGGCACTTTGTCGAGAACGGCGGTGTTTGAACGAAGAGAAGTGGAAAAGTACACGAGTGATTTTTCAAGAGAAAGCATCTCGATGAGACCTTCGTTTTTCATTGCCTTTTCAAGTTCCGCCTGAACGCGCTGACTTGCTCTGTCTATCTGTTTAAGGTATTGCAGATATTTCTTTGCTATGACGTATTGCAGTTGAAGAAGGAATCTCGTGCGTTTGTGAATGTTGAAATCTTTGACGTATCTGCCTGCCATAAGGTCGTAGATGATTGACGTTTCGTTAAGACAAACGGTGATTATCGTATTTTCGTTTGAGATAAAACCGAAAGGCAGGGTGGAATAGGTGTATTTGTCGTCGTCTTCTTCCGTTATCGGAATGTCGGTGACGGCCATAAGCATGTTGTCTTCTTTTTCGATGTGAGCGCGCTCTTCGGAGTCCAACGCCGCTTTGACGTACTCTTCGGGAATTTGGGTAGCCTTGCACACCAACTCGATTTCTTTGTCGGTCGGGTTTGACATATGCACCCACTGGTCAGTGAAATCGTAGCCTTCGACGACAAGGTCGGGCTCAACTTCGACGAGTGATTTGTTGATTTTTTTGTAAACTTGGATCATAGTTGGTTTCCGTGGCAAAAATACGCCGCGCCAACCGATAAAAAATCAAAGCGCGAGCGCATTCGTGGATATGTGACTACTTCCGGGGTCAGAGTCCATAACGAGATTGCACTCCTTAAATTTATTTCGTTTTTAGTTTAACAAATATTTTCCGCTTGCGCAACATATTTTGAAAGACTTTGCACATTTCTTTGTCGCAAAACTTTTTTTGACGTTTTTCGTGTTTCGGTGACTTGGAACGGGTGGGTATTTCGGCCGTATACGGTGTAGACTATATAAAATATAAAAATACTTTTGTAAGATATATTTTTTTCTTGCAAAATGGCGCGCGTTTTGGTATGATAATTGAGTATAAAAGAAATCTTTAGGAGGACTTCTAAATGCAGAAGAAATATGTTTATCTGTTCACAGAGGGCAATGCGCAAATGCGTGAGCTTCTCGGTGGCAAAGGTGCAAACCTCGCAGAAATGACCAACATCGGTCTTCCCGTTCCGCAAGGATTCACCATCTCGACGGAAGCGTGCACTCAATACTATGAAGACGGCAGACACATCAACGATTCCATCAAAGCCGAAATCATGGATTATATTGAGAAACTCGAAGCAATCACCGGCAAGAAATTCGGCGATGCAGAAAATCCGCTTCTCGTATCCGTCCGCTCGGGCGCAAGAGCGTCTATGCCTGGCATGATGGACACCATTCTCAACCTCGGTCTCAACGAGCAAGTCGTGGACGTGCTCGCAAAGAAATCCGGCAATCCCAGATGGGCTTGGGACTGCTACAGACGTTTCATCCAAATGTTCTCCGACGTCGTTATGGAAGTCGGTAAGAAATACTTTGAAAAACTCATCGACAAGATGAAAGAAGATCGCGGCGTCACTCAAGACGTCGAGCTCAGCGCAGACGATCTCCACGAACTCGCAGAACAATTCAAAGCAGAGTACAAGGCTCAACTCGGTCAAGACTTCCCGTCCGATCCGAAGGAACAACTCTTCAAGGCAATCGAAGCAGTTTTCCGCAGCTGGGACAACCCGCGCGCAAACGTTTACCGTATGGACCACGATATCCCGTACAGCTGGGGTACCGCAGTCAACGTGCAAATGATGGCGTTCGGCAACATGGGCGACGATTGCGGCACAGGCGTTGCATTCACTCGTAACCCCGCAACCGGCGAAAAAGGTCTCATGGGCGAGTTCCTTATGAACGCACAAGGCGAAGACGTCGTCGCAGGCGTTCGCACCCCGATGCCTATCTCCAAGATGGCAGAAGTTCTCCCTGACGTTTATAAACAATTCCAAGACGTTTGCAAGACTTTGGAAAATCACTACAAAGACATGCAAGATATGGAATTCACAATTGAAAAGGGCAAACTCTTCATGCTTCAAACAAGAAACGGTAAGCGTACCGCAGCGGCTGCAATCCGCATCGCTTGCGACCTTATCGACGAAGGCATGATCAACGAGAAAGAAGCACTTCTTCAAATCGATGCAAAGACTCTCGATATGTTGCTCCACCCGCAATTCGACGCAAAGGCACTCAAAGTCGCCGATAAGCAAAACGTCGTCGGCAAGGGTATCGCGGCATCTCCGGGCGCAGCGGCAGGCACTATCGTTTTCACCGCAGAAGACGCAGTGAAAGAAGGCAAAGCAGGCAAGAAGGTCGTTCTCGTCAGACTCGAAACATCTCCTGAAGACATCGAAGGCATGAAGTATGCACAAGGCATTCTCACCGTTCGCGGCGGTCAAACTTCTCACGCGGCGGTCGTTGCTCGCGGTATGGGTACCTGCTGCGTATCCGGTTGCGGCGACATCAAGATGCACGAAGAAGAGAAGTTCTTCGAACTCGGCGGAAAGGTCTTCCACGAAGGAGACGGTCTCTCTCTCGACGGCACGACGGGCAACATCTACGACACCATTATCAAGACTGTTCCGGCAGACCCCAACAGCGGTTATTTCGGAAGAATCATGAAACTCGCAGACAAGTACAAAGCACTCGGTGTTCGCACCAATGCGGATACTCCTCAAGACGCACAACGCGCAGCGGAACTCGGCGCACAAGGTATCGGTCTTGTTCGTACCGAACACATGTTCTTCGGACCGGGCAGAATAGATAAATTCCGTGAGATGATTTGCTCCGAGACCGTTGAAGAACGCGTCAAAGCACTTGCGGCAATCGAGCCCATGCAACAAGCAGACTTCGAAGGCTTGATGGAAGCACTCAAAGGCATGCCTGTCACCATTCGTTTCCTGGATCCGCCGCTCCACGAATTCGTTCCGACCGAAGAAAAGGATATCGAATTGCTTGCAAAAGCACAAGGTAAGACCGTTTCCGAAATCAAACTCATTTGCGACAGTTTGCATGAATTCAACCCGATGATGGGACACAGAGGATGCCGTCTTGCGGTCACGTATCCCGAAATCGCGGTTATGCAAACCAAGGCTGTCATCAAGGCGGCTATCAACGTCCAAAAACGTCACCCCGACTGGAAGGTGGAACCCGAAATCATGATTCCGCTCGTCGGCGAAGTCAAAGAATTGAAGTTCTGCAAGAAGACGGTTGTCGACACTGCTGACGCAGTCATCAAAGAAGCAGGCGTCGATCTCAAATACGAAGTCGGCACCATGATCGAAATCCCCAGAGCAGCACTCACCGCTGACGAAATCGCAACGGAAGCAGACTTCTTCTGCTTCGGCACAAACGACCTTACTCAAATGACCTTCGGCTTCAGCCGTGACGATGCAAGCAAGTTCTTGCCCAGCTACTATCAAGCAAAGATCTATGAGTCCGATCCGTTTGCACGTCTCGACACTGTCGGCGTCGGCAAACTCATGAAGATGGCGGTCACGCTTGGCAAGGGCGCAAACAGCCATTTGCACTGCGGTATCTGCGGCGAACACGGCGGCGATCCTTCTTCCATCGAATTCTGCCATGCAATCGGTCTCGATTATGTTTCTTGCTCACCGTTCAGAGTGCCTATCGCACGTCTTGCGGCAGCACAGGCTAATATCCGTAATCCGAGGGCGACAAAATAAGTCCTTAAACGGCTAAAAACCACTTTTTAGGTTAAATTTCCATAAAAGCAGTCATTCTTGCAACAGAGTGACTGCTTTTTTTTGTTTTCAAAATGCCAGCGATAACTCAAAAATACACCTAAAATTATGTCGGATTCTAAAAAATGAACACACTGCCGTATGAAAAATATAGGTAATTAGGGGCAACGTTATGTAGTTTACAAATGGCTGTGGTGTGTCTTGAACGTAGTTGGCGAAAAGGCTTTTATAAAACTCTTTAATTAAGGTCGGGAAATACTTTAGGTTAAAAAACACTATTGCAAATATCCTTGAAATAAGTTATTATAAAAATATAACATCATGTTGACATATAGAGAACATTTGTTTCTTAATAATAATTATTAACCAAGGAAGAAAGAGATTAAAAATGAAATCAGGTAAAGCATTTGAAATTTTTGTTAAGAGATTGCTTATGTCCGTTGGTTTTTCAGAGGTTGTGTCCGATGGTTTATATATTTACGATGCAGCACCAGGTCAAATGATTCAAGGATTGGGAGAGGCTCATAATGCAGATGTCCTTTTGGAACCGCCAGTGCAAACACCATTTTGTTCATTATCAAGATTATTGATTGAATGTAAAGACTATAGCACGAAGATCGGTCTTAATATAATGAGAGGTGTTTTGGGACTAAAAGAAGATGTGAATCATTTTGACATCGTGGATTTAAATGAAATGATTCAACGTCGCAATACAAGAAGAACGGATATTGCATATAAATACAATCGATATTATTATCAGGTTGCAGTAGCCGCATTAAATGGTTTCACTGTTTCGGCTCAAAAATTTGCAGCGACATATAGAATACCGCTTATAGAATTTAATAAAATGCCATTTTGGAGCAGATTTATAGATTTGTTGGAAGAATGCGAAATGAATGTAGGAATCCATGGTGTTTATATGAAACGGAATTCCGATGTATGCGTAAGCGATGAGGTTATAGAGCACAGAATAAATAGTATAGCGGATGAAATTGGACGTTCGATGGCTATAGCAATAACCAATTCTGGGCAGTTGTTGTTTTTGTACAGAATTGAAGGCGGCAATGAGCGTTTTTCTGACAATTTTGAACTACATTGGAACACTTTTCAAAAAAATATTTGGTATTTAAGTTCTGGTAATAGCACATACATTTTTCAATTGCCAGAAGATATTATGAAGTTGTGGCTGAGCGAATCTAAAAACGAATTGGAAATGCGCAGAGAAGCTATAAACTGCAAAACGACTTATTTTTCAAACATGGTAGTTTACTATATTCAGAACGGAAGGCCAACTATAAAGATGATATCAATTGATAGAGAACAATTGGATAACGCAAAACAACAATTGGAAAAGTGAAATTATAGGCGAAAATATTCTTTATTTTCAATATTTGAATATCCGATATTATTCCTTTTTCGACAAAATTAACATCGTTTTTTATTCCTTTTGTTATTGACATTGGCATAAAAAGAAAATATAATATCAGTAAGAAATATTTCTTCGAGGAACTTTATGTTAAAAAGAAAAGCATATCAAAAGTTGTTGGAATGGAAGGACACGCATAAGAACAATTGCTTGATGGTCAAAGGGGCAAGACAGGTTGGAAAAACTTATCTTATTAGAGAGTTTGGGAAAAAAGAATATAAGAGTTTCATTGAAATTAATTTTATTAAAAATCAAGAATTGAAACTCATTTTTGATGGCACATTGGATGCCGAATCCATTTATAAAAGAATGACTGCTATGATAAACGGCGTGCGCCTTACTAAAGGTAATACTTTAATATTTTTGGATGAGATTCAGGCATGCGGCAATGCGAGAACCGCATTAAAGTTTTTGGCAGAGGACGGACAATTTGATGTCATTACATCCGGCAGTCTACTTGGCTTAACTTATGGTGAAGATGCAGATGAAAACACTGAGGAGCCTGAATCTGTTCCTACCGGATACGAAACATTTTTGACAATGTATTCGCTTGATTTCGAAGAGTTCCTTTGGGCGGAAGGGTATGAAAATGGTGTTTCATATTTGAAAGAGCTTTTTGATAGGCGAGAAAAAGTGCCGCCAGTGCTTAATGGAAAATATGAAACACTATTCCGAGAATATATGGTAGTTGGCGGAATGCCCGAGGTTGTGGCAGATTATGTTGATCATCATGATTTCACAAGGGTTACGGACATACAGAACAGGATACTTGAAAACTACCGTTTCGATATTTCAAAACACGCAAAGGGTGCAGAAAAAGTTAAGGTGCGCAAATGCTATGATGCAGTGCCAAAGCAGCTCGCAAAAGAGATAACAAAGTTCCAGTATTCAACCGTAGAAAAAGGACAAACGAGTAAAAAATATGGCGGAAGTGTACAGTGGTTGAAAGATTCAAACATTGTTAACCCGTGTTATAATATTCACGAGCCGTACTTGCCATTAATGGCAAATGCAGATGAAAATCAGTTTAAGCTGTATATAAATGATACGGGCTTACTGTGTGCAATGTATGGTTTTGAAACAAAAAGAGCAATTCTTGAAAATACAATAAAAGGGAATGCAAAAGGCGGTATTTATGAAAATATTATTGCTGAAACATTGGTTAAAAATGGATATGCCCTTTATTACTATAAGCCCGATGATGCAAATGAACTTGAGTTTTTGATGGAAAAAAGCGGTGAAGTGATACCGGTTGAAGTAAAAGCAGGAAATACCGCAACGAAGTCTCTTAACAGATTTATTGAGACGTATAAACCGTCTATCGCGTATAAAATCGTTGACGGAAATGTCGGAATGAGTGATAACAAGCTGACTATTCCGCATTACATGGCTATGTTTATTTGAGCATAAACGGAAAACGCAAGGTCAATAGAAGAAAATGACATTTCACAGGAGAGAAAAATGACGGATATAAGAAAAGAACAGGAAAGGGCGGAATTACACAAAATGATTTGGAACGCGGCGACCGATCTCGTTCATGCGGGTGGCGTTGACGCGTGGGATTTTAAGCAATACGTTTTGGGTACGATGTTCTATCGGTATATTTCCGAAAATATTACCGAATACATAAACGAAGGTGAACGCGAGGCGGGAAACGAATTGTTTGATTATGCAAAAATGCCCGATGAAGAGGCGGAAACGGCAAGGGACGGACTTGTTAAGTCGAAGGGATTTTTTATGCTTCCTTCCGAACTTTTTTGCAACGTTCGCGAGCGCGCCGCTACGGACGAAAACTTAAACGAAACGCTTGAAAAGGTGTTCAAAAATATCGAAAGTTCGGCGCAGGGGAGCGACAGCGAAGAGGATTTCAAAGGTCTTTTCGCAGATTTTGACGTAAACTCGAATAAACTCGGTGCGACGGTTGCCAAGCGCAACGAAAAACTCGTAAAACTTTTGAATACCGTTGCCGAAATGAAACTCGGAAAGTATCAGGACAACACGATAGATGCTTTCGGCGACGCATACGAGTATTTAATGAGTATGTATGCGAGTAATGCGGGCAAAAAAGGCGGCGAATTTTTCACCCCGCAAGAAGTATCCGAACTTTTAACAAAACTTGCCATCGTCGAAAAAACGGAAGTAAACAAGGTTTACGATCCCGCGTGCGGTTCGGGTTCTCTTCTTTTAAAAGCGGCGAAGATTCTCGGAAAAGACAATATCCGTCAAGGTTTTTTCGGGCAGGAAATCAACATCACGACGTATAACCTTTGCCGAATCAATATGTTTTTGCACGACATCGAGCCTGATAAGTTTGATATAGCGCACGGCGATACGCTTATCGACCCCGCGCATTGGGACGATGAGCCGTTTGAAGTAATTGTGTCTAATCCGCCGTATTCTATCCCTTGGGCGGGCGACGATAACCCGATTTTAATCAACGACGAACGTTATAGCCCGGCCGGCATTTTAGCCCCGAAATCGAAAGCAGACTTTGCTTTTATCATGCACTCGCTGTCATGGCTGGCGAGCAACGGAACGGCGGCTATAGTATGCTTCCCCGGCATTATGTATCGCGGCGGCGCGGAGCAAAAGATAAGAAAATATCTTATCGATAACAACAAAATTGATTGTATTATCCAACTGCCGAGCAATTTGTTTTTCGGCGCGTCTATCGCCACTTGCATTATGGTGCTAAAACACTCAAAAGCTACAAACGATGTATTGTTTATCGATGCGTCAAATGAGTTTGTCAAAGTTACCAACAACAATAAACTTACTGATGAAAACATAGACAGAATTTTGCAGACATATATCAAGCGCGAAAACGAAGAACATTTTGCTAAAATCGTTTCAAACGAGATTATCGGAAACGAGGAGCATAATTATAATCTTTCGGTTTCGACTTACGTTGAACAAAAGGACACGCGCGAGAAAATCGATATAGTAAAACTCAATGTCGAATTGAAAGAAATCGTTGCTCGCGAGCAAGTTTTGCGCGACGAAATAGATAAAATCATCGCTGAAATAGAGGGGTAAAAAAGGGGAGAAATGCAAAAGCGATTTAACGAATATTTTGCAAAAGCCATATTGGAAAACTGTTTTCCGAATAAGTTTCAAAATATAGAAGTTTCGGACAAACCCGATTTACGATATAACGAGAACGAAATAGGGATTGAAGTAGCATACTGTATGCCCAAAGACGTAACGGAAGCGTTTAATTGTATAGAACGGTATGAAAAAGCTGAAGATATTCCCGAAACAACTTTGAAAAAAGCGAAAAGAGCCGGCGTAACGATTGACGAACAAGGCGTTTTGTGGAATCAAGATTCTTATGCTGATAATATGGTGATAGAAAAAACGCCGATACGTTATTTTTTAGATATGGTTCGTCAAAAAGTAGAAAGGCTCAATAGTAAAACCGCGGGCTATGCCGAGATGAAAAGTTATGAATTATTTATAAACTCGCCGATTACAATGCCGGCTTGGTTTAAAAGAGAAACTTTTCAGACTTTGAAAAATATCAATAATCGCGAAAAACAGTATGATACAATTTATTTGCTTTTAAGTGAGCCGAAATTGCTTGTTTATAGTTTAAAAGAAAATAAATATAGCGAATTGCAGTTGTGGAGAGTTGATAGATATAAAAAAACTGCGGAGAAGTTAATAAGCAAAAAAGGTTAGAGGTACATAATGGTAAAAATCGATCCAAATAAACCACTGCCAGATCATACGAAATTGCGATATGAAGAATGTTATGCAAAAGTTTTTTTAGAGTATTTTTATCCGAATGAGTTTTGCAATTTGATTATTCAAGATAAACCGGATTTATACGATTGCAAAAACGATATAGGTATAGAAGTTGTCGAGGCGGAGGAACAGCGAAAGAAAGAGGCTGTAAAGTTATGGTATACAATGCCGTATGTGTCCGAACAAGAGAAGGTTAAAAATATAGATAGGATGAAGCAGCTTGGTGAGGAGTATATGGGTGGATTCAAAGTTTGGAGCACTATATCGTATGATAAAGATATTGACTCTAAACCATTTAAAGTGTTGTATGCTGCATTGAATCGAAAATTACAAAAATTAAAAACCGGAAACTATAAATTATGTAAAAGTTATGAATTGTTTATATATTCAGAACTGATGATAAGAAAAGAATGGCATGAGAAAATGTTGGCACGACTAATAGATATTTCTACGAAGTATTCATTAAAATATGAACAAATACATATAGCAACACAGGATTCGTTATGCTTGTACAACATTCAGGAAAACACATTCAAATTTTGTGACATAACGGAAAAGCAAAAAGAACTTGCGTTTCAAGCGAGAAAACTTGTAGAACGAGGTGAAGACGAATGAGTAAATTAGAAGAATTGATAAAAGAATTTTGCCCGAACGGGGTGGAGTATAAAAAAATTAACGAAATAGCAGTTCAATTAAATGGTATGAGCGGCGTTTCGGGTAAATGGGCTGATGAGGGTAATTGTGAATTTATAGATTATATGAATGTCTATAAAAACATAAAAATTGATACTGAGTTAATAAAAAAAGCAACGGTAAAAAGTCAAAAACAAACTACATTAGAGCAAGGGGATATACTTTTTACAAGTGCATCAGAAGTTCCTAATGAATGTGCGATTTCATCTGTAATAGAGAAACCTATAAAACGAGGAGTATTTTTAGATGATCACTTATTCGGAATAAGGATAAAATCAGATTTTAAGAGTGAAATTGATTCGGTTTTTCTTAATTATTATTTTAGATCTGATAGCTTTAGATGTGAAATAAATAAAGTTGTTAGAGGTGTTACAAGGTTTTATATCTCGAAGACAGATTTTATGAGTTTGCAAATTCCGTTGCCGGCTCTGCCGGTACAGCGTGAAATAGTCCGAATTTTGGACAGTTTCACGCTGTATAGTGCGGAGCTTACAGCGGAGCTTACAGCTCGCCGTAAGCAGTATGAATTTTACAGAGATAAATTGCTGACATTTGAACAACCGGAAGTAAAACAAATTCCATTAGGCAAATTGGCAAAATTTACTTATGGTTACACCGACGTGGCAAAAGATGTAGGCGATGCTCGTTTTATACGTATAACCGATATAAATGAGGACGGTTGTTTATCTTCGGGTAATTGCAAATATATAACTTTGAATGATGAAAGTAAGAAGTATTTACTTAAAGAAGGGGATTTGCTTTTAGCAAGAACAGGGGCAACATACGGAAAAACGCTTTATGTTCCGAATAACGAACCTGCGGTGTATGCTTCTTTTTTGATTAAAATAGATTTAGACAATAGTGTTATTCTAAATAGATATTATTGGCATTTCTCTAAGTCTAATTTATATTGGAAACAAGCAGATAAATATGTGTCAAAAGCAGGTCAACAACAATTCAATACAAACGCAGTATCGAAAGTGATCGTTCCTGTGCCGCCGATTGAGGTTCAAGAACGAATTGTAAAAGTGCTGGATAACTTCGACGAAATATGCTCGGATTTGAAAATCGGGTTGCCCGCGGAAATGGAAAAAAGACAGCAACAATACGAGTATTATCGCGATAAACTGTTGACATTCGATACGAAGTCTGCGACAATTT
>ULUT01019595.1_pt1 | contig 27140 bp, 27 predicted proteins | sample 1958691 | NCBI WGS metagenome assembly ULUT01 (sample SAMEA4835766, study PRJEB28245) | human gut metagenome | biome: gut microbiome; material: fecal sample | place: Denmark | collected 2008 | reverse complement strand
CTAACAGGCAAACAGAAGTATCGAACATAAAATCGACATTAATTAAAGGATCTTTGTTTTACTGAGCATCGCCACTTCCTTTTTGCTTATTCCACGCACGACCAAAAAGTTCATTCCCATTAGGCGATAGTAAAAGAACTCTATTCTTTTTTATTATGTTTTTGGCACCATCATTCAAATTAGTTGTTCTGTCAATGGCTACGAAAACTTGTTTTCCGCTCTGTTCATACAGAGCAAAAGTGTTTTCGACTCGTTCATTCTCCATGCTTACAAACATTATTGAATCATGGACTACTATTGGTAACGAAGTAAGCTGTAAGACCGACAAGTCAAAAATAATCATTCCTTTATATTTTGTCCCCGTCCCCATATCATTAGGCGTTTCAAATATATATGATTTTGGATTGGGGATATAAAGAACCGGAGCAGCGGTCCCTTCTTTGTAAATAGAAGTATTGATTTCAGCCATTTTTGTGTTTATTCTATCGAGAAGAATTGCGATTTGTGACATATATCTTTTGTCAAGCTCCTCGGAGTTTTGTTTGACATCATTATCAATTTGCTTCTTTTGTAAATGATAGTCATTTTCTTTTTTTAAGCTTTCAATTCTCCTATCGATTTGTGCATAGGCTTTAAGAACAACCTTTGATACATTAGTTGTATTTTGTACTTGCTCAAGCTCTGTTTCATATTGCTTGATTGCATCCGAAAGCAGATTAATATTAATCCAAGTATCGTTTATTGCTTTTTTAAGTTCCTTTTTTAGGATAAAAGAAAGTTTCCTGTGAAAGTTTTCTACTTCTTCTAGATGTTCGATGTTCACATTGTTAAAGAATTCCGACAAGTCATTAAAATCCTTTTGGTAGTTTATTGGCTCGTATTCGGCATCCTTTTTATAAACATCTAACTTTGTGAACAAACGCGAACGTTGTCTTTTAAGAGTCGTAATCTCGCTTTTGATTTTTGCTATTAACTCTGCTTTTTCCGCAGGCAAATCAAGTATTCCTTTGTCACTTCTCTCCGCTAATTCCGTCGCTTCGGCTGTTAGCTGTTGTAGTTCAATTTTATTGGAATTATATTCTTTTTCAGTTATTTTAGGGATATACCGATATGCTTGCGCTTTATTAAACGCATCTTTTTTAGAGCACGCATCTTCATACTGTTCATTCAGTTCTTTGATTTCATCAAATAATTTAAATAACTTAATGAGTTCTGCTATTGAAACCCTTTCTGGCTCGTTTTTATGACAACGTAAAGGTAGTTGTTCATCGAGATTCTCTCGATTATAAACACGTATAAATCTACTTACAATTTGTCTAAAAGACAATCCTGATATTGGGATAGAGTACTTTTCTTTTAAAAACTCAGTAAATTCATTTAGTTTTAACACTTTTGGAATCGGAGTATAATCACTGTTACAAACGATAATCTCATTTGGATTATCAGTTGAGCGAGAGAAATGATATGTTTTATCAAACTCAAAAGAGAAGTAGACAGTATGAGCTCCCACATTGGCTTTAACATCTGGTAATTTTTCAATGTAATCGTTTCCGCCAAAGCAAAAATCTATAATCATTAAAAATGTTGATTTGCCTATAGAGTTTTTACCGGTATCGCTCCCTTCAATAACATTAAGTACGGGATTAAAAACTATTTTATTTCGTATTTTCCCATAGCTAACAAATTTGTCACAATATATTTCTTTCAACATAATACAAAACCTCTCCAATTAATTCTATTTTTCCCAAGATATAAAGAGCAACAAGGGTATCTTGATAATCTGAAAAGCTCATTTTATCTCGCACATCGTTATAAAGTTCAATGACCTCAAAACTTTTCGCGTTCAGTTTTTTTAGAAGAATAGGCATTTTTGATATAATGCTTTCTTTGTATGAAATAATTTTATTGGGTAATCGCATCAAACACCTCACAATTTTGAACAAAGAATGAAACAATTATTTGACAAGCTGTCCTATAGTTGTCTGACAACTCTAGTTTGTCCAGCATCCAATTAGTTATCTTATTGTAAATTTCCTCTTGCTCTAGTTCTTCTTGTTTTAGCTTGAAATAGCAGTTCTGAAAACTGTTGGCAATAATTTGGAATTCAATAGCTTTGCCATCAATTTGAATCAATGCGTCTCTTACGAAATAATAATACCGATTGACATCGTCTAAGATACGATCTCTTAAAATATCATTATTTTGGATTTTTTCGTTTATTTCTAATGGAATTTTCCTTAACTCCTGTATGTTGGGTGTCATTCTAATGTTTTTTAATTTTCTGAGGACGTCATTGATTTCTTCATCCAATGAAATAACATCTATTTTTTCTTTTATGCCATTCTTTTTTAACAACACCTTTTTCTTTTCAACTAACTTCTTATATTCAACGACTGTAGGGGAAAGCGAATAATGTGTTGCGCAAGTAGGGCAAAGACATATTTTATTTTGTTTTGCTTCAGGATCAACAGGTTTCGGTTTTATCTCGTTGAAGGCATCAACCAAATCATCCGCTAAAATACTAGGATATATATCGGCAACAACATAATTATACAAGGTCTTTTTCTTTGTCGTTTTATAAACCACGTTACCACATAAAGCGCATGTTCTATTTGTTTCGACTAAATACTCTATTTCGTCTTTTGGTGGAGTTTCTGTTGCTGTTACATTGGGCTTTTTGATTGCATATAAAAAAACACCTTTTAGGAAAACAGCTAATTCATCACTTTCATATGAATTGTTGAAATCTGCCTTTTTTGCTTGGCTTATTGACTCATCATTATTAATAAGTGTAATTAATTTTGATTTGAAATCCAACATTAATAATGGCGAGAGCTCTGGAATTAGTCAATCACAAATTCCAGTATATGTTCTCATTTGGGCCGTCTTACTTAGTCCAAAAGCATCGATTATTTCTTTGGTTAGTTCACGATTACCATTATACAAATTGCTTAAATATGGACGCTCATATATGTTCCCTACGGGCTTTCCCGCCATTAAATTTTCAAATGCGTCTGTGAGAAAAACAGATAAGTCATAGTTTTGCTTGTTTCTACAATCATACACCAAATGCATAAATGATGAAAAATTAAGCATCTATCATATACCTCCCCTTTGCCAATTGCGTGCCAATTCCGTGTTTACCGTAAAAATCTTTTTTTCATGTATAGTTTCATTGTAATTAAGAAGGCAAAAAGTGAAAGCAAAGAAATCTTTCATTTTAGATTTTGCTCGTTTCTTTATTGTTGGATTAATTATAACATATTATTTTTGCTTTTTCAACATATTGGTGTATGCAAATGTACAATCAATAAAGCAAATTAACGAACGTGCTCAATTCTAGGTATTGCGTGGGCACAAAAAACATTATAAACCAATCTGTCGCAATCAGAAAGGCGAACAAATTTGATGGAGTGTTAATACACTGCTCTCTTTTGTTGCGCTCATTTGCGACATATTGGGTTCAAAACATCTCCATCGAAAAAAAGAAAGGAGATGTTTTTATGTCTAATGTAATTCTAAAAAATGAATATGCAAGTAAAGCGGAGTGCAAGAATGCCGTTAATGAGTTTAATAAAGATAAAACACCCGATGAGGAAATGCGATACTGTTCTTATTTCAATGAATTAACAAACAAGCGCATGTATGTCCCGTGCTCGATTAGCTACTTTTATGCGTGGCGCAACATGTTGGCAGAAGAACATAGAAAACGCGATTTAGAATCTCGGTGTTTAATCCCATCGGAAAGATATAGCTATCAGAAAAGATGCACAGAAGATTGCTCTCGTTGTCCTTATGAGAAAAGTCATCGAGAAGGGGGGCCTTTATCTTTAGATAAAGCAATTGAAGAAAACAGTAATGGAATTACTGTGGCTACAACCAAAAGTCCTTATGATGTAGTGCTCGAACTCGAACAACATGAAACGCTTGCACGCGAAATGAACCAACTTGATGAAACAAGCAAAAAAGTATTAGAGCTTTTCAACGAAGGATACACGGATGCTCAAATAGGAAAGGCGTTAAACATAAAAAGATCGACCGTTCAATATCGGAAAGCTATCCTAATTAAACGTTTGAAAGAAAAACTAGTAACATATTAATTTTTGGCAAATTTGTCTCGACTTCCCATTTGATTATTGAAGGCAAAGCACTACGTGTCTTCAAATATCTAACAGGAGGTGAAGTATATGTCTACAGAAACGATTGCAATGATAGTGGGCTTATGCGCATCGGCATCGGGAATCATATTTGCTTTTTTGAGCTTTAGGAAAAGCGAACGCAATGATAACCGAATTGCAGGTAAAAGCGAAGGCACTATATTATCCGATATTGCGCACATAAAATCGAGTGTCGACAGAATGGAAAAGAACATCAATATCGTAGATCAAAGATACACAAGTATGACCGAGCGACTGGCTCGGGTTGAAGAAAGTGTAGAAATCATTCAAAAACGGCTTGAAGAATTGCATGAAAAAGGAGGTGGTTAATCATGTATTTTGCAAGTGTCCCAATAATAGTCGTATGTTGCTATGTTTTGGGTGAGCTTTACAAATTGGTTTTCAGAAAGAAAACACAAGCATACAAATTTATTCCCATAACAATGTGTGTAATTGGCGGAATACTCGGAATCATCATGTTTTATACCGAACCAACGATGATATTCGATGCCGATAATGCGTGGGTTGCACTTGGTATTGGAATGGTAAGCGGAGTATCTGCGACAGGTACAAATCAAATCATTAAACAACTGTTTGGTAAAAACAAAGAATCTGAAGAAAAGGAGAACGAAAATGATTATACTTCACAAAAATAACTATAATCCCAAATTGGATTTCTTGATATGTAAGAACCTACTAAAAGAAACACCGAGAGATTGTGACGAACTCGATTTCAAAGATTGTTTTTTCGGAAGGAGAAAGCCGTTACATTTTCATGAGAAGCAGATTGTAAAAGTAAGAAAATTTTTCAAAACACATAATATTCTTAAACTTTCGAGATGGGATATTAGGACGCTTTATCGAATTATAACTGGTAGCAAAGAGAAAATCTCTTTTGGGATTATTTGTCCTATTAATTCACCCGACGATATAGTCATCTTGGCAAATCTCGTGAGAAGTACAAACATTACGGATAAGTACACGCTTTTTAGAATATTGCTTGTTGAAGGCTATTGCCTTGCTACGAGAAAAGTTATCGTCCCATATCGCTGGATGTGTAAGAGAATGCTTGACAGTGTTGAGCTCGGTGACGACTCATCGGCATTAATGATATGGAAACACATTCACGAGAGAACGAATGAGTATTTCGAAAAGCACGATGCTAAAGAGAATGTTATCGCATTGAATCAAGTCGCAACTTTCAAAGACGATTTTCTTTCTTTTGTTTCTGCCGATAGGTTGATGCTGTTCGGCTCTCTCGCCATAGGAAAAGGAAATGAGTATAGTGATGTCGATTTGATTGCAATTTTTCCTGACGAACGAGATTTATATGACGTTAAGGCAGAGTGCAGAGGTTATTGGGAAGAGAAACTAAGCATTTCTTTCGATATTATAGTCATACACAAGTCTGAATTTGATGCTTTGTCCCGCCCGGCAATCAAACGAACATTGAAAGAAATCGGAGGTTGTTATGATGTCGCTTGATACTCAAAACAGAGAACTAATCGTCCGAAAAAGAAAGGCACAATTTATCGAAAAGGCATTGCAGTTTTGCGGATACGATTTTCGGCACGACGATTACAAACATGTAGTTTATGCTGAATCGGGATACAAAACTCAGAGTGAAGAAAAAGCAAAAAACTTATATGACGCATACTCGTTTTTGTTGTCAAATGCACAAAATCCTTTTTCTGCAAGTATGCTCAAGAGGTTCTTTTATATCTTGACGGGGAAAGAGGCAGATGAAGCGTTGATAATACGAATGATTACTAGGTTTTTTGAAGGAATTGATATGCCGCCGCTTGAAAAGGCCATTGAATATCATTTGTACGTTTTTTCAGAATTGCAGTGGCTATCCTCTGAAGAGATTCTAATAGTACCGCTTATGTTCTTTAATTTCGTGTTAGTAAAAGGCGGAATCCCGACGATTTACTTTGTGCAACCGGTATTAAGAAGATATGTTGAATGTAGAAAGGCGTATTTCGACGGCGATAAGACGCAGATTTACGAGTTTTTTCTTGGGGAATTGCGGGTGGCAAAATTTCAGGATAAGAGTTTTTACAAAAAGCTCAAACCATTGACAACAAAAGAAATATGCGACCGTTTTTTGGAAGACAAAGAACTGTTGCAATCACGCTATGGGGTTGAGAGTATATGTATTTTCGGTTCGTTTTCAAAGGAAATACAGCGTCTTGATTCCGACATCGATTTGCTTATAACTTTTTCGCAAGATTTGTCTTATGAGCAGAAGAATCAATTGAAAACGGATTTGTCAAATCGATACTTTGATATTTTCAATCGCTATATAGATATTACCGAGATAAGCGAATATGTCAACGATTGGATTGTCAAAGAAATTACAATCTACAAAAAAATATTTTAATAACAAGGAGTTAAAAAATAATGAATAAAGGATTAAAAAACTATACAAAACAAATTTCTAAATCACTGGACGGAACCGGTGAAGTTTATGTGAACATAAACAAAAATGATGCAAACGCACACATCGTTATTCCGCTTTTGACGAGTGTAGGACAATCCCCGATAAGCACGTCATTGATATTCGATTATCAAAATCGAAACGAAGTCGGCATGTTCGGTAAAGGCGTAAAACTGAACTGGTATGGTAAGGTTTCTAGATCGGCAAGCGGTGTGCATATTTTGAATGCAGACGGCTCGCAAGATACTTTTGTATACGAAAGTCAAAATACTTATGTAAATAAGGAAAGGCAAATGAGAGTAGAAGTCCAGCCATTGAGTGGTTATGCGAATGATGCGGACTATTTGTTTTTGGATAAAAATGGCGGAACGATTAAGTACGTAAGTACGATGCTTGATTATCCAAAGACTGTAACGGCGAAATCGGGAGAGCAATATACATCGGATTTTATCAATGCAGTGCCGTATATTTCAAACGGGAAAGGTGATACTGTTGAGTTTACAAAGGTTGGAACAATGGCAACAAAAGCCGAATGGAAAAAGAATGGCGTTTCCCTTTTGTCTGTCGAATTTTCTTATGAAAACGGTTGCTTGACTAAACTTATTTACAAAAAAGGGAACACAGTTTTGTCGGAAACTGCTTTGGCTTTTTCGGAAACTGAAATCAGTTTGCGCGATATAAAAACATGTCAATGCGTAAAATGCGATGTTTCGTCCGGGAAAGTAACGGCAATAAAAGATGGCCATAGTAGCGATCTTGGTGCAACGGTTACTGGTGGCAGCACAACAGCTATCACGTATGAAAGCGATACGTTGTCATCAGTGAGTGACGAGTATGGCAATAAGTCGTATGTATTGTTCGATAAATCGGGTATGCCTATTTTTGGTAAAGATTCGCTTGGACGTGTTGTTAAAACATCGTTTGATCCGGAAACAAAAGCTGTTGTGTCACAGAGTTCGCCTATAAACACAACGAACATGGCAAGTGCAATTCAACCGTCCGGATTTTCGTGTGACGCAAATTTAAATAAAACAACGTCTGTTTGTACTGATTCATTTTTCAAACCGCTTGTTGGAGAGACTACATGCAAGTATGTAACGTCCGACAATGCGAATAATATCAAAAATGCGACGGCATCATACACTATTAGCGGCATTGCTACGGACACCATTACTGCGATTATTTGGGCAAAGCAATTGACGCCTATGAGCAACGTTGGCAATACCGTGAAAAAAGGCGTTGTTGCAAAACTAATTGTCGGCAGTCAAGAATGTCATGCGGTATTTGATAAAAAAACAATAGACGATAACTTTGATGTCATGATTCTAGGAGTGAATGCGAAAGAAGATTTTTCGAAAGTTGATTTGAAACTCTATTTTTGTGATAACTCGTCTCTTGAAATCGGCAAAATACAAATTTTGAAAAAAGAGATCGGTGCTTTTTATAAGTATGGCAAAGCAGGTAATCTTGAAGAAATGTCGCAAGGCGAAAACCAAACGATTATAGCATATGACGATGATAATCAGCCGATTGAGGCTGCCGGTAGCGACGGGACCGAATACGACTATGAATATGATGACAACGGCAACCCGACGAGAATCTGGGGTGCATACAATGTCCGTATTGACAACGAATACGATTCCGTCATCAAAACTAATATCAAGAAACAAATTGTTTCCAATGTCGACGAAAGCAAAAAGATTGTTACGAGCAAAGAGTATAACTCTTCTTTTAACAACGTGGCAAAGGAAACGGACGAGCTTGAAAACGAAACCTGTTACGAGTATAACGCTCTTGGAAACGTCAAAAAAATCATAGATGCTATGGGTGTTGTTACAGAGTTTTCTTATCAAAACGATACGATTATTAAAGATATGCTTTTGAAAAACGGTAATGCAACCGCAATGGGTGCGCATTATGACTATGATGCAGCAAACAGAATCAAAAAGGTGTCACTTGAAAACGGTTCGGTTTATGAGTTTGAATATGATGTTTGTGGCAATATTTCAGCGATAAAACTTAACGGTATCGTCGCGTATTCGTATGAATACGATTCGAAAGGCAGGCTTGTTTCTCAAATATACGGAAACGGAGATAAATATGTTTTCAGCTATGAAAACGAACTCATTAGAAGTGTAAGTTTTGCAAAATCCGGTACACAAGGCGAGGTAAAATTCTCTTATGAGTATGATGCTAATAAACGTGTTAGCAAGGTTCATTCGGGGGCAATAAGCGGCCCTGTTTTGACTGAATACACTTACGATGACAACGATAGAGTAATCAAACAAAGCGGAACGTCGTTTGAAGTTGACAAAACATATGACAATGTAGGTAATATTGCAACGCAATTGAACACGGTAGACGGATATGGAGTATATCAGTCCAACGAACCTATCAGACATTCAAAATACCGTAATACAACAAGTGTGTTTGATTCTTTCAAGTATTCGAGTTTTGTAGGGGATTTCAGCAGAAATGCAAAACTGTCGCACGAAGACCAAAACATTTATCCTGTTACACACAGTGGTGACGTGCAGCGAAATATTATGTTTAAAAAAGAAAACGGGTTGCGCTATGTACGCATTGACAGAGCTCACTTGCTAAGTTATAGGCCAACAAAAGATTTTGCGGATGCTTTCGAATGCGGAAACGTAGAGTTTTGGTTTAGACAATCGCTTTCTGCCGATGCAGTTCTGTTCAGTTGTAAAGGGAGCGGTAAGAGTTATATTGAGGCATCATTGAAGCAAGGCCATATCGTCGTAAACGTTATTGATATGAACGGCAAGTCCTATACTGTTTTGACAAGTGAAGATGAGGTGATTGCAGGTTCGTGGAACTTCTTTGCATTGGATTTCCACAATCGTGACGACGGACAAGGATACGTAGACGAATGTCGTTATCGAATCATGCTCAACGGCAAGAGCCAGATGTATAGAAAGACAGATCCAAGACTTTACGTTGATGTCAGTGGCGATCCTATATACAATATTGGTCACGGATACAATACTTCTTTGTCAAACTCGGTATTTTCCGGCGATATAGCATGCTTGCGTATATTCCCGCGAGATTGTGCAACCGTGAGCCAAGAAACGCAGTTTTACAATTATAGCAAAGCGTATATCGAAGGTACTTTGACTCCTAGCTTGGGAAAAATCGAAGATCGTTCTTCGACAAGTTTGTTTGCACAAGAACAATCTGTTTTTTCCGGTTATGATATTTATCCGCTTCAAAAGAACGTTTATTCTCTAACAGGGAAAAAACCTATTTCGTTTGAAATGAGAACTTTTGGCAGAACAAATTCATATAAAGATGAAATGTTTGAGCTCGATGAAGATACCAAAAGATATGCGTATTTGGCAAACGGCAGTTCTCTTGTGTATCAGTTTGGCAAGAGAAGTTGTGGCACTGCCATTATTAGAGCAAAAACTTCGCAATCCGGATGGTATAGACAAATCTTTGAAAGTAAGGATACAAGTGGCAGCATTCTTGGCTTGTATTGCGACACTGACAACATCTTGTATATTGACCATGAAGGAACAAAAATTAAAACCGGTCTTGAATTTACGCCAAGGCAATGGCACACCGTCGGATTATCTTTCCGAGAAAGGGTGGAAGACAGCAGTATTATTTTGTCGTCAAGTGTGGCGCGTAAGCCTGTTCTTCCGATACAAATGTATATTGAAATTAGCGTCTTCTTGGATGGACAGAGTTTTTATCGCGAACGTCTTATCGGTGATACTTCTTCTCAGAGAAATGTTATGGTCGGAAGAAAATTTGCAAGGGCGAACACAAATGACAACAAACCGTTTGTCGGTCTTATGGAAACATTGGCAATTTGTGCAGATGATATCACGTTTCGAGAGTTTTCTCGCATTGCGGAAAAACTGGACTGCATTTCAAAGTCTTCAAAATATGATGAATTCGGTTTGTACAAGGGGCTTGAAATCAGCAAGAGCGGTGCAAGTATCCTTTCATCGGAGGTGGACTACAAGTCTTTGGACAAGACGGAAAACGGAAAAGCGTTCAAGCAACTCTCGCACATTGTTTCGGAAGAACGCATCTCTGCTGGCGGAGAGTCTCTCACTACAAGAACGTATACTACAGATAAACTCGGCAGAGTAACCGGTATTACGGATAGTAAATTCGGCAATCATTCGTATGAGTATGACTGCAGGGGATTCCTTGTCAAAGACGGCAACACCGAGTATGAATACGATGCAAACGGCAACGTAACCAAAATCGGCAACACCGTGCTTGAATACGACAGCGTTGTCAAAGACAAACTTGTCAAGGTCGGCGGCAAAGTAGTTGCCTATGACGCAAACAATCCGCTTGTTCCCACGTCTTATGACGGCAATACTTATACATTTGAAGGCAGAAGGCTTGCACGAATCCAAAAAGGCGGAAAAGTCATAGACTATACGTATAACGACCAAGGTTTGAGAATAAAGAAAAACGTTACGGAAAACGGAACGTCTTTGGAAACTCGCTTCTTCTATGACGACAACAAACTTGTCGCGGAAATCTCGCCAACGCACAGACTTGACTTCTTGTATGACGAAAACGAAAGATTGTACGGCTTTGTGTTGGACAAAACTGCAATGTACTTCTATGTAAGAGACACGCTTGAGAATATTCTCGGCATTATTGACAAAAACGGCAACCTCGTTGTACAATATGCATACAATGCATGGGGCAAACCCGAAAGCACAACCGGCACCTTGGCAACGACGATAGGCGAATACAATCCGTTCCGCTACAAGGGCTATCATTTTGACAGCGATACTGGCATGTACTATTGCCGCACCCGTTATTACGTTCCTGACTGGTGCAGATGGCTTTGTGCAGATGGTGTTGGTTGGCTTGATCCGTCAAGTTTATTTGAACAAAATTTATACTGCTATTGCAATAATAACCCTGTTTGTTGCATTGACCCCTCTGGCCGTTTTGGTTTTTTGGCATTAGTTGCAATAACATTAACATCAATGATAATTGGTGGTGGCACACAGTTAATATCAAATGCTATTGCGGGTAAAAAGGGGAGCGAATTATGGAGAGGTGTTGCTGGTGCTGCACTTGGAACGGGAGTTAATGCATTAGCGCTATGCCTTGCCATGCCAACGGGAGGAGCATCTTTGGTTATTGCAGCAGGTATCAGCTCCGCAGTCCAAACAGGCGTTGATACACTAGAAACGATCATAAGAGGAGAGGATGTCGATTGGGAACAAACGTTAATTGATTTGGGAATAAATTTTGCAAGCTCCTTAGTTGGTAATTTTATAGGAGGTAAAGTTATTCCAACAAACGCCGGTTGGTTCCAAACTAAAAAATTTATGAGTGTTTTTACCAAGTCATATGGTCAAAAGTTGTTACTACAAACGGTTGTTGGTGCGGGTATATCCGGCTTAACAAGTCTGTATAGAGCATTTAAAAAGATTAACAAGAAAAACTCAAGTCTAAGATCAAAAAAACAATGGAGTTTAGATTTTTAAGGAGGTAAAATATGAACATCCAAGATAGAATAATTAAGAATTACCCACTTACTAGTAAAGTTAATTGCGCATTAAATTGTTATCTTTTAGATAATAAAAGATACTTGGTATTTTGGGATGAAACGATTACCAAGCAATCTATAACTAAAATCTTAGAATCGCTTGGCAACAACACAAAAGGTTCGGATTTTTCTCAATGGAAAACTCTTATAGTAGTAGGTAAAACATCGGAAAGTTTTAAAAAAGAAGAACTAGTTTATTTCGATAATGTCAGCACTTTTGTTGTGTTTTATCTTGTAAACGAACACACAAACGAGGTATATAAAAACGAATCTTGGATTTTTACTCTAGGCCTTAATTATAAAAAATATATTAAGAAAATAGATCGAATCTTGACAACAGATGATTTGCATTAAAACCAAATACTTATTATCATTCTAATACATTTTATTCGGCAAAACATTATTGGCATTGTATTAGTCATAATGATGATTGTGCATTATTATAAGATAAAATGTTAAAAGCTCTATCAAAGTCAACGGCGCAGTTCAGAAAGACTGCGCCGCTAATTTATATTAACCTCCATATTCCTTCGTCAAAGACGACACAAACTGCAACGTAATCAAAACCGAAGATAAAATAACTATTTGTTTTGGTTATAAAACTTGTTGTTTACTTCTATCCTTTTAATGTTTCTTCCCTCTACATTCTCTATTGTCGTTTTTGGTCGTCTACAAGCAGTTGCTCGAAGAATAAGTTTATCTGGCCTTGGTTCTTTCAATCGATCTATGTTTCCGTCAAAAAATTGAGTGTCATCAGATACTTCGATGATGTCAAAGCCACGGCGGATAAGGTCGGCAGAGAACTGCCATTTCTTTTCAAAATATCCGTATGAGTCCATAATGATTGAGATGTCTTTTTCTTTGTGATATGCGGTGATTCTATAATAATTTGCCATAGTGTTTTCTCCTTTATGCAGCAATTTTTTTGAGTTGTCTGTTTGCAAACGGCAACCATTTCTTGTTTATAAATTCAAGAACGGTACGGTTCGGTGTTTTGTTGCCTTTTCCGTAGCATTGAAGAATGCATTTTCGAGCGGGTGAGTATTCAACAGTTACAAGCGGAACATCGGGATGTTCTTTTGTTCGGATAAAGAAAATAAGCGATTCTTCTCTTGCAAACTTCTGGTCGTAATTCATTCTTCCAACGCAATGTCCAAGGGCTTGTCCTTCGTTGATAAGGTCGTTAGGTGAGTGTGCAATAATTGATATAAAGTTTGATTTTTTATCGTATTGAAGTGCAATATATTTTTCCGCAACAGTAGCAAATTTGTCCAATAGTGCTTTGCGTTCTCGCTCGTCGTTCAAGGCTTTTGCTGTATGGTATTCGTCTATGCGTATATCGTGCCAACGCCTGAAATCGTGAGGATAACGATTCTTATCTTCGCTCATATCCAAGCCGAGATAAAGGCAAGCATCGAGATAATCTCTGTAAGAATAAAAACCTATTTCCTGTGTCTCAACATAGTTAAAAAACTTTTCGAGTTCGTCTTTTACAAGTGCCTTTACGCTGCCGATTTGTTGGGTGCTGTCGAAATACTTTTTCTTTCTTTCAAATTCGTCTATCTCTTTAATAGAACCATTCGTTTTGTAAGCCCTAATAACCGATGAGATATAGTATGAAGATTGAATGATGTCTTGTCTGTTATTTGCAATCCACTTGCGGAATTTCTTATCTTTACCGCAAAGCCTTAAAATTTGTGTTGAAAAAGCAATCTTTTGCAATCCGAGTTTTGTAAGATATTCTATTTGTGGATATTTTTCATAAAGCCGTAGATACTTAAGTAATTGTATGCCCATATATCTATCGATGGCGCTGTACTTGTATTCCGGGAAGTGTTCAAGGATATATTCGCGGTTGATTATCGGGGCGTAAGGATCAAACAGTTTGTCATCGGTCCATCCCCAATAGCCATCTTCGTACCAAGGTTTGTGTTTCCCAAAACCTTCTGCATGCCAACCGACTATGTATCCGCCAACATATGTAAATTCCATATCTTTCACAAAGCATTTATCCGAGTGAACGCCGTGCACCGCAACTTGCTTGCAACACCACTTGTTCTTTTTCTCTTTCACGGCAACTGTGATCTTGATAAGTTCGCCGTCATTCTTTGTAAGGTAAGCGTAAAAACGAGTCCTACCACGAACGGGGTATATTCTGTCAATCGCTTTGATTTTCTTTTCTATGTGTTTCGGTATAGGTTTTATCTTTTCAATCTTCATTTTATTTAATCTCCAATGTGTTTCCGAATATCTCAAACAACTTTGAAATAACTGTGTTGTTTGGCTCTAAATCTCCGCCCAAAATCTCGCCCGTTTCAGCATCCACGATGCGTTCATTTTTGTTAGGAACTTGTTCAATTCGTCTTGTCTTTCCGTCTGTTTCAACAACGAGCAAACTGTGTGTTTTTGCAATCTTCGCAAAGTAGTTTTCAGATGCGTGATACGGGAATCCAATCATAGGCACACGTTCTTCCAATCCACAATCTCTGCTTGTCAAAGTAAGGTCTATTTCTCTTGCAATCTCAACCGCTTTTTCTCCCATAATTTCATAGAAGTCGCCAAGCCTATATGCAACTGCGCTATTTGGATTTTGCTGTTGTAAAATATGATATTTATCATAAAATGTGGCGTTTGGAGATTTGCTTTTAGAAGGTTTTTCAATTTGCATTTCGGATTTGCCTATATTGCTATGGTTTTCCGTAATAGCACTTAATTCTACTGTTTCGTTATCTTTAACTTCTTGTTCTGTCAAATTGTCAAAAAATGAGAATTGAACGTTCTCTTGCTTTTTCGGTTCGGGTTTTGCTTTAACCGTGTTGGATTCGACACGTTTAACGGTGGGGTTGTATTCCGTTCCGTCATCGTTAAAAAGTGTTCCTACGATGCTATCTTCTTCAAAGAAATGAATTGCCCAACCATACACGGTTTGGTCATCGATGCAAGCAGACGTTGCGCCTTTTTCCGCAAGACTTTTAGCCTCGTTACAGGCGTATTTCATAAAATCCGAAAGCGTTTTTTTGTTAATCAAAGGCTTACCGTCTTTTTCATACGGAGTGCCATTGTTTATCTTATTTGCAAGAACGTCCCTCGCATTATCTTGAAGGTATTTCAAGACAAGTTCTTCTTGCTTATTTTGAGCAGTCAAATTGAGTTCCATATTGCCTCCTAAAACGGAAAATCTTCAAGAAGTTCCATTGCTTTCATTTCAAGTTCTTTTAGCGTCGTTCGATGGTTGAATCCACCGTAATAATCTTGCTCGTTCTTTGCTTTGCGTATCAAAACGTTGTTGTACCATTCGTTGGTAAAAAACCTGACGTCGCTTATGGAAACGTAAACGCATTTGTTTTCCGCGCTCTTGATAAATGCTGAAAAGCAATAATGGTTTAGTCCGACGTTTACGAGATGCCAATGATTTTGCTTACATATAGAACGCAAATAGTTGATATATTTCGTTTGAAAACTCTTGTAGTCATCTCCCGTATAACAGCCGGAAGAAAACTCGTAGTCTATGTACTTTTCCAAGTCTTTAATTTGAGCCATTGTCTGTCTCCTTTAAAATTTGATAAGTGTCTTATCTGGGATAATTGCCAAACCACCCCAAGTGCCGTGTAATTGACCAATTCCGTCTATTGCTGTTACATTGCCGACTCTATTGCTATAATCGGGTTCTCCTTCCATTTTGATGATCTTTATTAAATCACCGACTTTTACTTTTTCCATATTTTTCACTCCTTTATATATTTCTTGTAGATGTCATAGTTTTCGTTTCTCTCGTCAACGATTCCGTATTTGTCGTCCACGTAGTATTCTCCGACAAACCAGTTCATAATGCCCGTGCAAAGTTGGCTTCCAACTTTGAAAACATAAGAGTTGGTTATAGGTCTTGCAAATAAATAATTAGGACCGAGCAATATTGCCCGGCCCGTCTTTCCGCCCATTGAGTTGAGATGTGCTTTTACTTCTATCGGTTTCATCGTTTTTCACCTCACGCAATTCTTGAAATACCGCCACCGAATGAGCGGATTCCGATCGTGCCGAATTCCGAACACCATTCACAGTCTTTGTTCCAAACGTAAGCAAGGGCAAAGTACATATTGCCTTGATGCTCGAGAACGAAATCCCAATCTTCTTTGTAGTCGGGGATATAGAGAAAGTCGTAACATTCGCCAAATTCAAAGTATTCGTGGGTTACCGCATATACGAGGCAGTTGTGTTTCTTCTCGAATGCCTTTATCTTTTCCATAAGTTCCGGCTCTTGATAAGCCCAAAATCCGCCAAAGCCTTCAAAAAAGCAAACCTCGTTGTCTTTTTCAAAGCCTTTTATATACGGCTTGTAAATGTCCAATTTCTTCATCAGTTCAAGTGCTTTTTGTTTCTTTTCTTCAATTGTTATTTGCATAGGTAAATCTCCTTTTAATAAATTTCAATTAAGCCGTTTTCACATTCGTAAACGTTGTAATCGCCACAGTATCTGCCATAGCGTTCAAGGTCAAAAAAGTCTAATAAGTGTTCGGGGATGTTATATCCGCAACAGTCCAGCATTTCTTTTCCGTAATCTTCCCAAGTAAAGCCGCTCCAAAGGTTGACGTTATCGTCCCAATTCTCACCGCGATTTTTTACGAGTTCTTCAAAATCGTCATAGTTTTTAGCTTCAAGGAAAGCGCAAAGTTCTTTGTATTTATAGTCGTTGGCAAGTACGCCCGATTCGTAAAGTGTGTTGAAAAGGTTTTCGGGATTCATATAATCCCAATTGACAGAACGGTCCGAAATGCCTTCAATGTCTTGTATAAACAATTCTTCGTCTATTCCGTCCAATTCAAAGCCTTCTCGTTTAAGTTCTTCAACGATTTCTTCCCAATCGTTGTAGTCCGATAAGTCAAGCCAATTAGAACTTAATGCTCTTTCGTTGCACTCATTGTACGACCCCCAAGATCCGATAACTATACTTATGTATCCTTTCATTTCACATTACCTCAAAATCTTCGATATAAATTCTTTCGTAGTTACAACCGTATTCAAAATACTTGTCGTTTTTATCTTCGTATAAGTCGTAGGTTAAAACGCTTATCTTGCCACGATTCGTAACTGCAAGGTGGACTTCATTTTCGGTTGTGCAAACAATATTGAAAGTGATGTAAGTTTCACCGTCAAAGTGTTGATATTCAGCCATTTTTCTTGCTCCTTATACCGTTTTGTACCATACCGAGTATTCGACTTCGATATCATTGCCTTCGTATTCGTAATACATTGTTACGTAACCTTTGTACTCATTTTCTTTACCGAGTATCGGGGGACAATGCTGTTCAACTTTCTCAAAGGCTCTCGTATAACGCTTGCCTGTTTTTGAAACGCACTTGCATAGCAACGTTCCTTCTTCGTTAAGAAATCCAAGACTGGAAATCTTGTTGTTAGAGTCGCCTCTGACTTTCTTGATTGAGTAAACAACTTTTTTCATTTTTCTGGAATACCTCCATATTTTATTTTGCCTTTCGGCAGGGGCAAAGTAGCACGGGTCGAAACTCATTTGATTTGTAAATTATGTTGCAATGGGCAATAGCAACTACAAACTTGCTTTGAGAGAAAAATAGTGTCGTAAAAAGAAAAGAGCAAAACTCTTTCGAGTCTGACTCAATCAGTAAATATAAAGATTTTAAGGGCTATTTTTCTCGGTAGTTGCTATTGCCGCTGACTTGTGCTACAACAGCGACAACGAAAGGTAATTAAATATGGTGTCAACCATAAACTTGCGTATTATCCTAAAATTCGGCAAAAATAAACCTGCGTATTATCTGGAATTTGTGTCATAATTATCTTGCGTTTTATCGAAAGATATGATATAATACCAATGTCAAAACAAATATTTCACTTGTTGGGAAGGATCAATTATGTTCGAAAGAAAGGTCTATAAAAAGTTATTGATGTGGAAACAGGAGTCTTCCGGAGAAAAAGCATTGCTTATTGAAGGGGCACGCCGTATAGGTAAATCTACGATTGCGGAAGAGTTTGGAAAAAAGGAATATAAAAGCTATATTCTCATTGATTTCAACGATGTGAGCGGCGTCGTCAAGGATTCGTTTGAAAAGTATCTGAATGATTTGGACACTTTCTTTTTGATTTTATCTACCGAATATAATACGACTCTTTATCCGAAAGAATCGCTAATTATTTTTGACGAAATTCAGCAATATCCTAAAGCAAGGCAATCAATAAAAAAACTGGTCAAAGACGGTAGATACGATTATATCGAAACGGGTTCTTTGATTTCGATACGCGAAAACGTCAAAGGTATTACTATTCCGTCGGAAGAAAGACGAATCAGTATGTATCCGATGGATTTCGAGGAGTTCTGTTGGGCGCTCGGCGAAACCAAAATGACAGAGTATATCAGAAAATGTTTTGACGAAAAGAAACCTTTGGAAGATACCTTGCATCATAAAGCGATGATGCTTTTCAAACAGTATATTCTCGTTGGCGGAATGCCGAAAGCAATTGAAAAATATATCGATAACAACCGCAGTTTTGCCGCTGCTGATATGGAAAAAAGAGATATTTTATCTCTTTATCGCAGCGATATAAGCAAGATAGACAGAAATTATCGCTCAAAAGTTTTATCCATATTCGACCAGATACCGGGCTTTTTGTCACAACACGAAAAGAGAGTCCGTTTATCCTCCATTGAGAAAAAATCTACTTTTCCGATGTATGAAGAAACGTTCTTTTGGCTCGGCGATTCTATGATTGTAAACGAATGCTTTAACTGTGCCGATCCTAATATCGGATTGTCAATCAACGAAGAAAGAACCACGCTCAAATGTTATATGGGTGACACAGGACTACTTGTAAGTCATGCGTTTGACGAAAACGAACTTGCGGAAGAAAATTTATATAAGCAAATATTGCACGATAAGTTATCTATAAATGAAGGTATGATTTTCGAAAATGCGATTGCACAATGTCTTGTCGCAAACGGTTACAGATTGTTTTTCTACACTCAATATAATACCGAAAAGAAACGTAACGATATTGAAATAGACTTCTTGATTTCTAACGGCAGTAAAACTAAACAAAAAATATTCCCGATAGAAGTGAAATCAGGAGTAAAATACACAACAACGTCATTGGATAGTTTTGTTCAGAAATACAATTCAAGAATCGGTCAAGCGTATATTATCCACACAAAAAATCTCTGCACAAAAGGAGAAGTTCTTTGCATTCCTTTGTATATGACAATGTGTTTGTAAAAACATGTCGAATTAAAAACAATTATTATAATTATGGAGTGAAGTTATGAAATTTTTAGAAAAACATTGTCAAATGGCTTGGGAAATGGCTGTTCATCATTGCAATTTATTATGTAGTGGTCTTACCGATGTCACTCAAAGAAAGTTGTTTATATCGTCTCTTACTAATGCTATAGAATTAGGATTTAAGCAAATTTTGATAGATTTAAATGATAAAAACGTCATTAACCAACGAAAATTATGTAATCATGTACTGCTTTCAAATTTTAATTCTGCATCAAATTTAAATAGCTATTTTTCGTTTTTGAGTCCTACTGATTTAGCTCAATTTTATACTGCTAATATAAGCGATATTGTTGATATATCTACTAATGGAATTACAGATCAACTTATAGTAAAAGGAGAAATAAAATTACTTTTAAAATTGAGGAACATGGAAACTCATTTTTATATTGATGAAACCAGTTATTTGTCGTTTGCAGAATTTAAACAATTATTAGATTTGGTTGAGCGAATCCAAAATTATTTTATTCTAAAAGATATAATCCATCATACAGGATTTGGAAAACCTTTAGCAACAGACAAATTACATGCCAGCTATTTTGATTTCGACATAAGTTCATTTAACTCATACAGAGATTTAATTATTAATAGTAAGATAAATATAAATTTAGCAAACCAATTTCCACTATATGAAGGAGATATGTTTGACTTGCCTAATGGTTGGTGGTTTTATGTTACCAACGTTGATGATCTATATTCAATAGCATATGAAATATTTATGCATCATGGCACTAATGATGGAGATGGTATTTGTATGGATTTTTTAATGAATCAAAATGAATTTTATAGAAGATTTGTTTTAATGGTGGATAATGGTGTGTTACGAATTGATAAGCATGATGAAGTTGTAGAATGTGAAAACGGAACAGAAAGATCATATCTTTTTGTCATTGTAAGTAAGAATAAGAGTTCACTTGGAGGTGAAAGTTAAAAAAATCTTAAACTTTAACCTACAGTAAGCTACAGTAAGAAATTCTTAACTTCGTTTTGTATTCTTTGACAAAACGTATATTAAATGATATAATAACTTAATCAAATAAAATTACCGACGTGATTCGAATAAGGTGAAAGCCGTTTAGAAGTTGATATTAAATTTATAGTGAACTTGCTATAATAAAAACCGCTGGCTGAAAATAGATAATTTGCTAAAATGATTATGCAAAGTCAATACTTTAAAGCACTTAAAATATGGAGGAATATTGTATGAACCCAATAATGATGAATGAAAAATTAATGTACGCAACATTGCGTTTAGAGTCAAATGGCACAGCTGCAACTGGTTTTATTTATAGTTCATCTAAGGGGAACTACATAGTTGTTTCTAATAGACATTTTGCAGAGAAAAAAGAGTTAGATCAATTAGATTATTCAAGGTCCACCTTGAAAGAATACGTTGAATTTAACATTCATTTAGATGATGACTCAAACTTCCATATAAAAGACAATGTGGTTTGGTATCTTCACCCAACTACTGATTTAGCTTTTTTCCAATTGAATCCTCTTCTTGCCAAAAACTTACCAAATATAGCACCTAAAAAGTTTAATATTATTTCTTTAGATTCGTCAATAATTCCTAGCCAAAACGATCTTGATAATTTAACTGCAACTGAAAATGTTTTAATGTGTGGCTATCCAAATGGTCAATATGACATCGTTAATAATTTCCCAATTATAAGATCCGGAATCACATCATCTCATCCTTCGGTTGATTTTAATGGTGAAAAAAAAGGGATTGTCGATATTCCTTGCATTCCTGGTTCATCTGGATCACCAATAATGATAATAAACGAAGGAATTTATTTTCAAAAAAATCGAGGCAATATTTGTGGAAGTCGAATCTATTTTTTAGGTATTGAATATGCTAGCCCAATGAGATATATAAATGAACTTGTACAAAAAGTGCCAGATCCGACTAATCCGCAAAATTCAATTTTTGTCAGTATTAACAACATATACATTAAAATCGATATGAGCCTTGGAATTTATATAAAGGCTTCAGAAATCAACGGGTTCGCAACTCATTTCAAGAATTTAGGCATATGATGTCCAGGGAAAAATCGGCTGAGGATAAGAATTGCATCATCATTTGGGTTATACTAACACAAATGATGCGTGTTATGAGGAATATTACATAGATATATTAAGCATCATATTTGATTTCAAAATAACATCCTTGTTTAGTTTTGTACAAGATTAACTATTGTGCAATAGAATTCAAACAAAAACAATTTAAATAATATAAAAAAAGCAAATATTACACGATAAATTATCTATAAACGAAGGAATGATTTTTGAAAATGCGATTGCGCAATGCCTCGTCGCAAACGGTTACAGATTGTTTTTCTACACTCAATACAACACCGAAAAGAAACGACTTTATAATAGCACACATGGTAAAAATTTATAATGTTGACTTATTGTACAATTTTGTTATATAATACTTAAGAGGTTCTAGATAGTTATCCATTGCAATTAGTAGTGGAAGCTTTGATTTTAATGCAAAGCGAGTAGAGTTTGTAGCTTTCATAGGGATATATTTCGTTCCTTCGAGAGTTACGAAGGCACGAAATATATCCCTTGCCTTAGTTGTAGAACCTCTTTTTTGATACAAAGGAAAATATTATGGATTTTCTTAACGATAGAGTGTTTATCTCTCTAATTAAAAAATTACGGTTGCGCAAGAATTGGAATGCCGTAATTATGCCGTACCGCCTATTTTTCGTTTGTGGCGGACAATTTAATTCACAAAATGATTCTTTTAACAATCGAAGAAAAGTAAAAGACCTAATAGATCAACACGATAAATGTTTGAGCGTATTCGCGGAAGATTTATACTTTGATGGATGCAATTTATTAGAATTTGAGAATCTGTTAGCTGATATTTGCGATAGCACAATAGTTATCCCAGAAAGCCCCGGCTCTTTTTGCGAATTAGGTGCTTTTGTGAATAATAGCCAACTAAGAAACTCATTAATAGTTTTTAACAATGACAACCCCAAATATTCAAATTCATTTATATCTAAGGGGCCGCTTAAAATGATTCCCGATAGAGTTATTCCGTTTGAGGGAGACATCATACTTGATTCTAGAATTCGCGATTATATTAACAAATTGACTGATAAACGAATAAGGAAAAGTAAATTAAAAACAAACAATGGGTTTGAATTGCGTACAGTAATGTGTATTCTAGTACATTTGCTCTATATGTTTGAACCAATATCTTCTGTTGATTTGGAAAAAATACTCGTAGTTATTAATAACGGGGGTAACATTTTCATTAAAAGCAAAACCATTCGCTCGGTTAATATGGTTGTCAAACTAATGCAACGTCTTGGTTTTCTAGAGTATTACAATGATATTGGCTATTGTTTATCAATGAAAGTAGATAAAAAAGATATAAAAAATGGTTTATTTTTAGATAATGATGAAAAACGAATTCGAATGTCTTATCTATCTTTTTTATATAAACATCATCCTGAGGTAATAGAAAAATATGATAAAAGAAATGATTGCTAGTTCGCTTAACATAAACATCGCCACAATTAACAATGTGGTTACAAATAATGGCAGATACAAGATTTATTTAATCGGCAAAAGAATTATAAAACAGCCATCAAAAGAATTAAAAACACTACAGTATTGGTTGAATTACAATATTTTAAAAAAATATTTTCCTTGTTCATCCATTGCTACCGCTTATGAGAAAGGCAACTCTATTAAGAAAAATGCCCAAATACATAAAAACAACAAGTATATACTGCATTTGGATATAAAAAACTTTTTCCCAAGCATTACACCAAAAATGATATCAGCACTCCTTAATAACGGCTGCATTAATATGTCAGAAGAAGATGTGCAATTCATTTTAAGTGCTGTATTATATAGATCTAGTGAACTAACCGTAGGTAGTGTTTCTGCCCCAATACTAGCCAATCGTATATTGTATAATTTTGACCAAGAGCTTATATCTTTCCTAAACGCATTCTTTGGCCCAAAATCGTATGCTGTTACTCGATATGCGGATGATATTCTAATTTCTTGTAATAGTAAAATCGATGAACGCATTATTCCATTAGTTTCTACTCTCCTAAACAAATATGGCTTTGTTTTAAATGATAAAAAAACATATTTCATGTATAGTGGTGGAAAACGTTATATTACTGGCGTGTGTATTGATAATAATACAAACGAATTGACAGTTGGCACAAAAAAATACCGTGAAATTAAGAAGCTTATATATTCATACCTTATAACAGAATTCACAGATAAAGATGTAGCAGAAAAAGAACGCCAACGAGTAATCGGTAATTTGGCCTTTTTAAAAGATATATCCCCAAAACAATATTTGCAGTTAAAAAGAATATATACGCGCTATCAAAAGAATGACAAAATTCTTTTTAAATAGATTATCTTTTATCAAACAATAAGCATGTTCTATCAAAACTCAAAATTTTAAGTAATCAAGTGGAATAATCTTGTTTGAATTGTCAAGTGTGAAATGCTGTGAATACTTCTTCACACTTATAAAAGCCATTTTTTTTGAGAAAAATGGCTTTTTATAAATACACAACTCTTTTATCTATCTATACTTATACTGCTTGATTGTACTGTTGTACTCGATGGGTTCAATATTAGATATGAGAAATCACCATAGTCATCTACAATACAATTTGCCAAAGTAAAATATAAATGAGTGATGTATTTTATTTGTATCTTAAACGAATTAGAAAGTGTATAATAAATCGACATTGCCCATTTTAATTCTTTATTGTCTAACAAGGCTTTGATTTCTTCTTGTTTTGAGTCATCTTCATTGCCAAAATCAAACAATAAGCTAAGCACGGTATCGACACAGCCTTGCTTCTTCACTTTAATGTTTGGGACATTTTCATTAGAAGAATAGTTTTTAAGGACATAAGATGCAACTTCTTCAAAGTTGCCACCTGCGAATTCCCCTTTGTAACATTTAATATCCACTTTTTCGATATATACTCGCTCCAACAAGTTGTTTTGTGGCACACCAAATCGGAGATTCATATACAAGTGTTCCGGGAAATGGTGTATATTGTCAAAATCAATATTTGAGAGTCTATTGTATGATTGATTTTTTGATATTGTCATTGGACATTGAGCATACGTAATATCAACGAGTTGTGTAAATGTTGCATTTGGATTGGCTCGTAGCATCAGGTCTTGTTGGCGATTTTTATCAGCTTGTTCTTGATAAAACTTATTGTCTTCTTCTTGTCTTCTTTTATGATTTTCCGTTTGATAAAACACGACAACGCCAAGAATAATAGTTGCTGTTGAACTTATCCATCCTGTAATAAGAGCTATCCATTCTGCTTGACTGTCGAGATGAAATCGGAAAATTCCAAGCAAGATTAAACATACAATGGAAGGTGCTGCGCTTAGTATCACGAAAAAACGTTTCATTGTTTATCTCCTCAATTTTAAATTGTTTTAATGGATTATCGATATTATAATATAAAAGAATAAAAAATACAATTTTAAATATGCCATAAATATTCCGTCTATAAAGAATTGGTTAAGAATCCATTGGGCGAGAGATGTATTATAGATCTTATTTTGAAATTTGTAATTTTTGAATATAATCAATTATTGAATGCAGAATTTCATTTTATTTTATATGGTTGATAATTTAGCAAGAATAATTTATAATCCAATAGGAAGGAACACATAATGCAATAAGCTATTTGTTAGACCTGTGTGATGATGCAAACTGGTATTAAATCGGTATTATTTTGGTATTAAAATTATTTGGAGATATGAAAATTTTCTCAAATAATACCAAAAAACAAGCGATTTGAACGCAAAATATTGCTTAAAACACTGCAAAATGCAAGAAATTTGCCAGTTTTAACGATATTTTGCAAGGCAAGACGAACTCCTAAGCGAAACGCCGTTGGTTCGACTCCAATCACGGACGCCAGAAAAACCGCAAGATATTGTGGTTTTTTCTATTTTTACATCAATATATTGATTTTGAGTTGCGCGGAAAATCCAAAAATTATTAATACCAATTTAATACCAATTTCAATTTCAGCTTATTTTGTAAGGTTATTAAGGGCAAACACCGCTTTTCCCTGAGTGTCCGGGATAAAGTGGCAGTAAACTTCGAGCGTTACCGTCGAATCGCTGTGTCCCATATATTTACTCACGGTCGGAATAGGCACGTTTTGCGACAAAAGCAAACTGCAATAGGTATGCCTAAGTCAGTGACAAGAAACGTGTTTGAATCCGTGCTTTGCTTCAAGTTTAGTGAGCCAATGTCCCATAGTATGCGGGTATAATGGCTGCCTATCGAGTCCGACCGCAAGATAGTAGTCGTCTTGCTTTTCGTCAAAGTTGTCATCGGCAAGTCTAAACCAGTCTTTATAGTGTTTCAAATCTTCCACAAGATTATCCGGCATAGGAATATCTCTTACTTATAATGTTTCTAATCAAGCGGCTTCTTTAATGTAAGCGTTTGCGAAAGATTACATAACTTACAAAGCTTATCTCTTAAGGACGTTGAACATTTATTATAATTCAAATAATGTCCTATTATAGAATCCACAATTTGGGAAGCAAATTTTTCGTCATTTTCATCTAACGCTTTTTTTAGACTTGAGACATCTGGATAACTCACTGTGTGTAAACAATTAATTTTTAATGATAAAAGTACCAACTTAGCGGAAATTGTTGTATCGTTTTTAAACACCTGTTCCGCAGCAGGCAAAACATATTTATTATTTAAAGAATCGGCAATCTTATTAATCATAGCACTAATCGTGCTAATTATAAAAAGATTAATTATATGTTTTGCCGCCAAAACAGTTTTTTCTCTATCAAAGTTAGTATTTCTCTGTGATTCTCTATCTACAACATATTCAACAAAATCATTTTCTATTGAATCTAACATATTAATAAGTGCTTGGCTAGTTCTCATACCCAGTTTTTGCAATTCTGTTATAATTGTCTTTTTAATCTCTCCTCTAATATCTCCAGGATAATTTTGAATTATTTGTCCAAGAACTTCCATTGTTTTGAACGACGCTGAAATAGAAGCTATATCTTTATCAGCCTCAGTGATTTCTGTGTCAATCGTATCATCACATTCCTTGACGCTCCCATCAATAATGCCCGCATTATCCATTTGTATTAATTTAGTATTTTTATTTTTATCTACTTCAGAATTATCAACGATATTTTTTGGAACTAAGCATTCAATATCATTATGTATTCTATCAAATATTCCATTCGACTTGGAAAAATCAAATGGCTCATAGTCCTCTAATGTAACCAAAGCACTTAATATAATATCGTTTATGATCTCTTCATTATTAGTAAAATGACAAACAAATATAAGCACATTGCCATATATCTCATTGTACAATTTACTGCTCAAGTTATTAACTATAACCTTAACTTTTTCATTTTTCAAGTTATATGCAATATATCTGCCTGCAAAATAATAATACATATATGGATATTTAAACTTATAGTCATCGCTTTCAATATCTTCCTTATCAAAAATTTTAACATCATAAAAACGTGATAATAAATCAATATTAGATAATTCTACAAGTTGTTCTTCGCAAAACTCATTTACTATTTGATTAAAATCACCTTTTTTAAAATAGGTTTTTTTGTTTTCCAACATATCAAATGCCAATTTCGAC
>ULUT01038298.1_pt1 | contig 27745 bp, 18 predicted proteins | sample 1958691 | NCBI WGS metagenome assembly ULUT01 (sample SAMEA4835766, study PRJEB28245) | human gut metagenome | biome: gut microbiome; material: fecal sample | place: Denmark | collected 2008 | reverse complement strand
ATAAAACTGGCAGGCGGGCAAGAACCCACCTGCCATAATCATCCTGCCAATTATTTTACTGTAAATCAGCTTCTGTGTAGTATCCGGAATCAACAAGCAGCTCCTTGTAGTTGCTTGCGTCTGCGAATACGGGCTCGCACAGGTAAGAAGGAATCACACCAGTACCGTTATCATAGGTCTCTGTATCGTTAACAGGTGCCTCTCCGCCCTTCATAACTGCATCTACCATTTCTACTACCTTGGATGCCAGTGTACGTGTATCCTTGAAGATAGACATAGACTGTTTGCCAGCGATCATATTCTTTACATTTGCGATATCACAGTCCTGACCGGTAATGATCGGCCACTCACCTGTGTAGTTTGCTTCCAGTGAGTTGGTAACACCAAGTGCTGTAGAGTCATTGGAGCAGAGAACTGCATCAAGCTTGGTTCCATCTGCATAGTTTGCAGAAATGATAGCATCCATTCTGGACTGTGCTGTTTCTGTTGACCAGTTTGCTGTTGCAACTGTTTCGAAATCTGTCTGACCAGACTTAACAACAAGCTTGCCTGCATCGATGTAGGGCTGAAGCACATCCATAGCACCACCGAAGAAGAATCTTGCATTGTTATCACCAGGATCACCTGTTACAAGCTCAATATTGAAGGGTCCGTCTGCATTGTCAAGATCAAGCTTTTCCTTGATGTATTCACCCTGCTTGGTTCCTACCATGTAGTTATCAAATGTAGCATAATATGTAACAGCATCAGAGTTCATGATCAGACGGTCATAAGCGATAACCGGAATATTCTTTTCCTTTGCCTGCTCAAGAACGGTTCCAAGGGAATCACCATCGATAGAAGCGATTACCAGAAGCTCACAGCCTGAGTTGATCATGTTCTCGATCTGAGATACCTGGGTCGGAATATCATTTGATGCATACTGGAGATCTACCTCATATCCGGCTTCCTTCAGCTGAGCTTCCATATTGGAGCCATCCTGATTCCATCTCTGAAGATCCTTGGTAGGCATTGCCACACCAACTTTTCCGCCGCCGGCTGCTGTGTCTGCTGCTGTGTCTGCTGCCGCATCAGTGGTCTCAGATGATGCATCCTCTGCCGGTGCTGCCTCCTGCGTATCTGTGCTTGTACTCGTACTTTCTGCTGCCCCCTGTGATGATCCGCATCCTACCAGCATGGAAGCTACCATTGCTGTGGTAAGAAGTACGCTCAGTAATTTTTTCTTCATAGAAATTTTACCTCCCTATTACTTTGTAGATTTTGTTTACAGTAGGATCATACCATAGAAGAAGCAGGACAAAATTATGACCTTCTGTATTTTTTTGATTCCCTCATGGTGTCAAAAAGGACTGTGCTAGCATTTTTTTGTGCTCGTCACAGTCCTTTTCCAAATTTAATCCTGTTCTGTTTTTATCGTCGCAGCATATCATCCCTCTTATTCCGGCATTTTCCCCGGTACATTTAAATAAACATCCTCCTTCAGATGAAAGCCGCTCCCTATGATCACCTCATTCATATTGTCCTCGTTCACACTGATCGGCTCCAGTCCGATATAGGGGATCTCATAGGTTCCGTCATTCATTGACACGGTTCCCTCCAGTTCTTCTCCTTTTGCCAGCTTCACTGCACATTCTGCAGCCTTCTGGGCAAGCTTTTCTACCGGCTTGTATACTGTCATGACCTGGGTTCCCTCCACTATACGCTGACAGGCCTCCAGATCCGCATCCTGTCCTACCACAAGAATGTCTCCTGCCATCCGTTTTTCCTTAAGATTATGTACTACCTTGCTTGCCAGGTCATCATTACCGCACATAATGGCATCTGTTTCCGTCACAAGCCCCATATGATCATCCAGGTATGCTGATGCCAGCTCTGCCTTCCACCCTTCTGCGTGCATGGAGTCCAGAATCGTCACATTGTGTGCCCCCATGACCTTCCGGAAGCCATCTTCTACAAGGGGTACATTACTATCCGTTGCTGATCCGCCAAGCATCAGCACCTTGCCGCCATCGATTCCCTTTTCCACAAGAGCTTCTCCCATCATGTTACCGACCATCTCATTATCAAAGGAAATATACAGATCCACATCTGCATTCCGGATCAGTCTGTCATAGGCGATCACCTTGATACCGGCATCCTTCGCCTTCTTTACGCAGTCGCTCTGCGTATTGGAATCAATACAGATGATCGCGATCACATCCATTCCCTTATCAATAAAGTAATCGATCTGTTTTCTCTGCTGTTCAATATCTCCATTGGCATTCTGGACATTTACCTCCGCTCCAAGCTCCTTGGCCATAGATACGAAAATATCCCTGTCTCTCTGCCATCTTTCAATCACGAAGGAATCAAAGCACAGTCCTATCTGGATCTTGTCCTCCTTATCCTTTTCTCCCTCCGTCATTTCCTTTTCCATACTGCCACAGCCTGCCATAGTGATCAACAGTATGAGCATCAAAAGAAAGCTGCCGATATGCTTTTTCATCCTACGGTATCCCCCTTATTTTCCTTATATTCTGTTGGCGTTACCCCTATATTTTTCTTAAAAGTCCTGCTGAAATAATTAGGATCAGCATAGCCCACCATAGAACAGATCTCCTTCATGGAGCTATCTGTCGTGAGTAAAAGCTCCTTAGCCTTATCCATCCTCAGATTAGTCAGATATTCAATAAAATTCTGCTCTGTACTGTCCTTAAAAAGCTTGCTGAAATAATAAGGACTGATATTTACCTCCCTTGATACCTCATCAAGGGAAATATCCCTGTTGTAGTTCTCCCTGATATAACGCATGGCCTCTTCGATCACACTTCCGGATTTCTCTGACCGTTTACTCTGGATATTTCTGCAGGCCTCTGCTATCTTATCCGTAAACCAGAGCCGCAGTCTCTCCGTATCCTCTATGCTCATGATTCCCGGCAGATAATCACTTCTGATATTCAGCTGATAGGTCATACCTCCCTTTTCATAGGCAATGTGTTCTGACCACAATACAAATTCCAGTACCTTCAACCGGATATCCATAAGCCCTGACCCACTTTCCATCATCCAGTCAAAGAAGCTCTTGGCAGAAGCTGTGGCATTATTTATTTCACCATTCTCAATTTCTTCAAATAATCTCTTCTCCAGCTTAATAGGATAATCCCCGGCATACTCGCAGCGTATGGGGAGATCATCCACATGGGCAACGCTCCCTGTTGATTCCACCAGCACCCGTAGTGCCTGCGTATAGGAATCTGCCATATCCCGCATTTCACCTACACTTCCAAACCCGATCCTGAAGCTGATATCTGTCCGTTTTCTCAGATACCGCACTGCTTCCCTTGCCTTTTCGATCAGCTCGATACGCTCATTATAATCCATGGCTTCCTTTTCATAGGGCACCAGGACTGCCAGCTTATTGGCCATTACCGATCCTACATAGCAGTTAAAGTATTCCTTCAGGATCGTGCGTACCTCCTGATAATGATTCTGCATCCTGACACTGCTTCCTACCGCATTGGTCATATGATTCCCCTGCTGCTCATCCCCGCATACAACTGCCACCATGTAGGCATATCCGCTGTCTATCCCAAGCAGCGTCTTATAATTCTCTATATCCTCTTCAAAATGCTCCTGCAGAAGGATATTGGATATCAGCCCGCTCTCAATGATAGGAACTACCGTTTCCAGCTTTTCCTTGACCAGCAGCTCCCTTTTCCGCTTTTCCTTTTCCCTGTCAATGATCCCCATAGCTTTTTTCAGGACAGCCAGGATCCGCTTTCTCTCCATGGGCTTCGTAATATATTCAAGAACCCCAAGTGAAATGGCCTCCTGTGCATAGTCGAACTTATCGTAGGCCGACATCACGATAAACACTGTACTGCTGTTTGACTTCTTGATTTCCTTTATTGCGTCAATTCCATTGATACCAGGCATCTGGATATCCATGACCGCAATATCCGGCCGGAAGCTTTCCGCCAGCTCAATTACACTTCTTCCTGTTTTGGCATACTGGATCTCACAGAGATCCCCAAATTCTTTTTCAATAATAAATTTCAGTGAATCGATCACAATCCCTTCATCATCAGCCAGCATGATCCTGTACATGATAAGGCTCCCCCTCTTCCTTTTTCTTCAGGTATATAACAAACTCCGTCCCCTGATTTTCTCCGTCACTGTATATACTCATCACATCATCCATTTCTGAATATAGCTTAAGTCTTGCGATAACGTTATCCATACCGATCCCATTGGAACCTCCCACATGTTTTTCCTCCCGGTAAGTACCATTCAGAATCTTCTCTATCTTTTCCGGACTGATCCCCTTTCCATTATCCCGCACACTAATACAGACAACATCCTCTTCCTGATAAACCTTCAGCCAGATCTTCCCTTTGCCTTCCATCTCCCGTATTCCATGGTTGACGCAGTTTTCTACGACAGGCTGTAGGATCATTCCCGGCATCTGTATGGAAAGCAGGCTTTCCTCTATCTTCTTCTCATAATGGATCTCTCCCGAAAATCTAACGTTCAATATATAAATATAGTTGTCTACAAGTTCAATTTCCTCTCTTACAGTAACCGTTTCATTTCCCTTTTTTACATTATATCTGAAAAACTCTGCTACATTCTGGACATAATCGTAGGTGCGGTCTGCTCCTTCCATCATGGCAAGCTGGGCACCCGCATTCAGGGTATTGAACAGAAAATGCGGATTGATCTGTGCCTGCAGATATTTCAGCTGCGCATCCTTCAGATGTGCTTCCATCATCAGCTCCTTTTCCTTCAGTGACTGCTGGATCTCCATACTCTGCCTCAGTCTCTCAATATACTGTCTGATGCTGACCACCATCTGGTTAAAGGCCTTGGTCACGATACCGATCTCGTCTTCAGCCGCAACCGGTATCAGTTCCACGTCAAAATTTCCCCTGGCAACCTCGTCGGCCGATGTTGCCAAGCCTTTGAGCGGCCTGATCATGCCACCGGTAAACCGGATGATCAATACCACATTTCCCACGATCACAACAGTCAGCACCAGGATGCTGATCGTTTCAAAACGTCTGAACGCGTCAGACAGCCTGCTGTAATTCTCTGAGTTATTCCGAAACCGCTCATTGTTCAGACTGTTGATATAGGTATCAATATAGCCATACATCTGCGTGGCATTCTCATAACGCACCCTGTACTTCTCCACATTCCGTCCACGTTTAGCCTCGATCGTCTGCCCTACCACATCCAGATATTCCTGGGACATATACCGGATACTCCGTTCCATCCTCAGAAAAGCAGTACCAGCGATCTCATCATTCAGCTCTTCCACCATTTCAGTATAGGTCTGTTCATTCCGGTAAAACTCCTCCAGGGAATCACTGGTCTTGGCATTCAGATAATCGGTCATACTATCCTGCACTGACGTCAGTGCATCCGACAGCTCGTTCAGGTGCATATTGTCTTCATAAACCATATCTATTTCCCGGGACATACTGTTGATTCCGGTAAATAAAAGCAGGGTAACCAGAAATACCAGCATATTGGCCAGAATAAAAACACAGCTCATCTTCTCCTGAAGGGACAGCTTTTTCGGATTAATTCTCATCTTCATCACCGCCCTCCAGATACTGTTCCACATTACTTTTATCGATCAAAGTGACATCTGCCGTAAAATACTGACTGGTGTTTCCCAGCAAATAATATTCAGTCAGTGCATCTACACAAAATCCACCCATCTGCTCCGTATCTATGGAAATCGTTGCATTGACGACATTCCTGTCAATGGCATTGATAATAGTATCCGAATCATAATACCCCAAAATAGAAATCTGTCCAACCCGATTATAATCAACCACCGCCTGATAAACACAGGTAGTATTCAGCTCATTCAGACAGATGATGATATCCGGCAGCCTCTCTTCCATAAAAATATCCCGGATAGACTCCTCTACAGAAAAGGTATTGGTATCATCTACTGTGATATAGGAAACTGAGAACTTTGTTTCTCCCGTCTTTTCCTGTTCTATGGCATCCTGGATGCCGGAATAGATAATATTCTGTCCGGCATTCATCGTATAGGCATTCGTAAGGACAGCTACCTGTATTTCTCCCTTTTCTTCGGATTTCTCCTTCTTCTGTTCCTCTGCAATCTTCAGCACCTGTCTGCCATATTCCCTGCCAAGATTATAGCTTCCTACACCAACAAAGCTGCACCGTTTACTGTGGGTATTGTCACCATACAGCGTTACAACAGGAATATCCCTGTCTACAGCTTCATCGATCAGCTCTGTCAGCTCCCCACTTTCATCCGATTCCACAAAAATACCATCCACGCCTGAAGAAATCGCGATCCGCATCAGATCCTCTCTGGAATAATCCTCTGACAGATTTTCTCCAAGAAGATCTACATAGGCATTTTCTTCCAGTCCCCTCTGATAAGCACCCTGATAAACAGACTGCCAGAAAGAGGATTTCCTGTCCTTGGTGATCATCACGTAATACTTATCATAGCTGTCTGCATCTGCCACCTCACGAAAACCCCTGATATATGATAAAAACAAAAACATACATATACAAACTGCTATCACACATAAAAGAATCAGGATCCCACTGATCCAGACAGTCCGTTTTACATTTTTCTCCTTCATTCCCCGTTCCTCATTTATCTTCTATTCCCTGTAAATATATTCTCATATTGGCATTTTAACTTCATTGTTCCAACAGCACAATCAGTTCGTTTTTATAATTATAACAGATTATCTGGTTTTCTGTTAGTTCTTCTTCAGGGGATTGCTATGCCATCGGAAGTAATAATTCACAAAAATAATCGCCTCGGTCTGGACAACTAGGCGATTATTTTTCATCAAACTTTCCAGTCTAAAGACCAGTCACCTGCGGGAATTTATTGCCGGGCTGATCCTCTCCCCTAATTTTTGATCTGTCTCCCCTCATGGTTCATATGATACTGATCCTGGTAGATCAGTTCTGACAGCGGCACAAAGGTATACCCCTTTTCCTGCAGCGTCGTGATCAGGGTATCCAGTGCATCCGCTGTATATTTTGCTCCATTATGGCAGAGAATAATTGATCCATTCCCCAGATGCTTATGCTCTGTTACCGTCTTCAGGATCGAATCCACGCCATAATCCTTCCAGTCAAGGGAATCCACATCCCATTGTATCGTATAATAGCCACATTCCTTAGCCGTTTTCACCACGGCATTATCATAGTCCCCGTAGGGTGGACGGAACAGGAACATCTCATAACCGGTCAGTGTCCGCACCTTCTCATGGACTGTCATCAGCTCCTGTTTCTTTTCCTCATCAGAAAGCTGGCTCATATTCTTATGATTTTCACTGTGGTTTCCAAGATCATGCCCGTCAGCCAGAATCGCCTTTACATCATCCGGATAGCTTTCCACCCATCCCCCTGTCATGAAAAACGTCACGTGTACCTGATGCTTTTTTAAAATTTCCAGTATTCTGGCTGTATCCTCATTTCCCCAGGCAGCGTCAAAGGTCAGGGCAATCTCAGGCTCCTTCGTTTCCACACAGTAAATGGGAAGCTCCCTCCCGTCCACCGTACTGCTTGTGAAAAAGCTTTGTCTGGCATTTATCACAATTCCCCGGACTGTAGCAAGCACTGTCAGTATAAGAACCCCATACTTTGCCATCCGGATCAGCTTCTGCTTTTTCTCCTCCAGTTTTTTCTGATAATCCGTCATACCAAATCCCCATTATCCCTGCTACTCCTGTTATTCCAGTGTATGTCAGCATGGCTTTGTCCTATCACCAGACATTTCTGTAAAGCTTCTGTTAAGGAACGCCCCATTTTCTTGTAACCGCTGTCCTGACCTGTTATGGTAAGACCATGAGCAGGAGGTTTTATTATGAATATTGATGCATATTCCATTATTGCAATTATCATTATGGCTGTTGGTATGATCTGGGCTTTTTATGAAGAAAATATCCGGAAATAAGGGTTTGTTTGTCTATCTCTTTCTCAAAAATCTTCCGTGGCAGCGGAAGATTTTTTTGTTTCTTTTATCTATTTGTCATATACTGTAAGTAGACCATTTTAATCAGCAGATGCCTGCCCGCCTTTTGGGGTGCTGTGCAGGGAAAGGATGGATGACTTTATGAATATTTCCGATGCAATCCGCAGTATCATCAAGCCTCACACCGATGATGTTCTTGCACCGCTTTCCACAGTATTTTCTGAAACCATGGACAGAGAAAAGCCCTGGCAGGAATATCCCCGTCCCCAGCTTGTCCGTGATTCCTATTTCAGCCTGAACGGTCTCTGGGACTATGCTATTACCGGTGGCAGGATGCTGCCCACCTCCTTTGACGGGCAGATCCTTGTTCCCTTTTCCCCGGAATGCTCCCTCTCCGGAGTCAGACGGAATCTGCAGCCCGGTGAATATCTCTACTATCACAGGCTTCTCCCGGAGGACTTCTGCCACCTTCCTTCCGGATACAGGCTTCTCCTCCATTTTGGTGCTGTTGACTACGAAGCTGATATTGTGCTGAACCATAAGCAGGTGCTCCATCATACCGGCGGATATCTCCCCTTTACTGCAGATATCACAGACTTTCTGCTTGATGGGGAAAATCATCTGTCCGTCCGCGTGCGGGATGATACGAACAGGACACAGCAGTCCCGTGGAAAACAGAGTCTTGAAAGGGGCGGCATCTTCTACACAGCCCAGAGCGGTATCTGGCAGAGCGTATGGCTTGAGCAGGTTCCGGGCAGCTATATTAAAGAGCTGTACTTTCTGCCCTCCTATGACAATAAGACCGTTACTGTAACTGCTGTGATTGCCGGTTCAGCTCCTTCGCAGGCACCATTTATCAGGGTCACTGCCGGTAACAGGGAGCTGCTGTCCACAGAATTATCCAGACAGAAGGCTGCCCTGTCCACATATACTGCCGTCTTCTCCATTTCTGAGGAAGACTTTCATCCCTGGACACCAGAGGATCCCTTCCTCTATGATGCCCGGCTTTCCTGCGGCAGGGATCAGGTTTCCAGCTATTTCGCCATGCGTCTTTATTCCATTGAATCAAAAGTGCCTGGAGATATCCCTGTTTTCTGCCTGAATCATACACCCTGCTTCCTGATGGGCGCCCTGGATCAGGGCTACTGGCCGGAGAGTCTGTATACAGCTCCCTCCGATGAAGCACTGATCTATGATATCAAAGTAATGAAGTCTCTGGGATACAACATGCTGCGTAAGCATATCAAGGTAGAAATGGCACGCTGGTATTACCACTGTGACCGTCTTGGCATGATCGTCTGTCAGGATATGGTTAATGGGGGCGGCTCTTATTCCATGCCCCTTGTAAGCTACCTTCCTACCGTTTCCCAGACCCTGTGCAATCAGATCCGTGATCACAATTATTCTCTGTTTTCCCGGAAGGATGAGACACACCGGAACCGTTTCGAGCAGGAATGCAGGGACACTGTTGCTTACCTGAAATTTTTTCCTTCCATTGCTATTTACTGCCCTTTTAACGAAGGCTGGGGACAATTTGATGCCATCCGCATCACAGACATGATAAGGCAGCTGGATCCCACGAGGCTGATCGACTCTGCCAGTGGCTGGTTTGATCAGGGATGTGGGGATTTTGTCAGTGTCCATAATTATTTCCGGAAGCTTTCAATCCCGGCAGAGCACTTTTCCGGAAAGCACCTCAAAGCCTGCGCCTGCCCGGCCGGAAGAGCCAGATTCCTGTCTGAATATGGTGGTCTTGCCTGTCAGATCAAAGGGCACACCAGTGTTGACCGGATCTTTGGCTATAAACACTATGACACTCTGCCACAATTTCAGGAGGCTTACAGCAGGCTCATACAGGATTCTCTCCTTCCCCTGAAGAAAAAAGGACTTTCCGGAGCAGTATATACACAGGTATCAGACGTAGAAGAAGAGGTCAACGGTCTTATGACCTATGACAGAAAGGTAATCAAGGTTCCCGTTCCTGCAGCTTCTGAACAGGAATTATGATACCGGCATAATGGGCATCCGCATACATTTTGGCATTTTTCCTGACATTTTGGCACTTTTCCTGATTTTCTCCGGCATACTATGTATAATATTTTCAGACAATGTAATAGGATTTTCACATCCGGAATGGAGAAGCTATGGGAATTGGAGAAATACTGGGGGTCAGGACGATCAAGATCAGCACCTCGTCCCCTTACTCACTGGAAGAATTTTTTGAAAAAATCAAGGATACACCCTTTGATGCCGGCAAGCCTGCTCTTGTCAAGGATGGTCTGACCTATGTGATCGCATTTCCTCAGATTGACAGGAATAATCAGGTGCAGATTATTGGAAATAAAGGCCTCTTTTACGTTCAGAGAAGTGTCCAGCCAGCCGGCATTGATAAGATGGTCGCCAATATGGCTCTTGAAAAGCTGACAGATGGTCTGACCGGTCTTTCCGGTGCTTTTGGCAGTGCCAAGAAGAAGTGCATGGAGCTTGCTCAGAATACTGCCGATATCATTCTTGCCATGAATTTGTAAAAACATATATAATTATTCATATTTTTCTATGCTATAATAACAGGGTTAACTATTTAAGTCACCCTGTTATTATCTTATTAATTACTTACAAGGATAACTATATGATTATTTACCTTTGCGATGATTCCCAGGCTGATCTGATGCGGCTTTCCCATTATCTGTCCAGGGCAATCTCCCACCTCAGCACAGAAGTAACCATCCAGTCTTTTACTTCCGGCAGGGATCTTCTTACAGCCTTTGCAACTGCCGTAGAAAAGCCTGTCCTGCTCTTTCTGGATATTTATATGCCGGACAGTGATGGCATGCAGACTGCTGTCACGCTCCGTGAAAATGGTTTTACCGGCGGCATTATTTTTACCACCAGCTCCACCAGCCACGCCATGGACAGCTATAACGTAGATGCCCTGTATTATCTACAGAAGCCCTATGACAGCACAGACTTTCTGAATGCCATGAAGCGCTGCTCCAGTATTCTGAAGGATGCTTCCAAAACCTATACCTTTCTGTCCAAGGGCAGTGAAGTGCAGATTCCCCTGAAGGATATTCTTTTTTTTGAAACAGGCAGACATGTGACCCTTCTGCATACTCCCTCCGAGGTGCTTTCGTTCACCAGAGTACTTTCGGAGGTCTGTACGGATTTTGCAGATAATCCTGACTTTATCAGAGTCGGTCACAGCTATCTGGTCAACCGGCTTTATATTTCATCCTTTACAGAATCTGAGATCACCATGACCGATTCCACGGTGATCCTGATCCCGTCAAGGCTGCGCAAGGCAATCTGCCAAAATCTCCGGGAGCCCCTGGGCTGACCTGCGGATTGCTTATATTTTTTCAAAAAAGGAGAGAGCCACCTCACGGGCAGTTCTCTCCTTTTCTGATATAGATCATTCTGATATAGATCACTTTGCTTTCACCGAAAGCAGACAGCTTCCTGATTTTTACATAGCATCTACAACGGCATCCAGTACATCAAGTAATGTAAGCATGGTGTCGTTTAATGTCTCAGCATCCAGCTCTGTAATCGCATCCTGGGAAATCTCTCCCATCTCATTCATTATGTCTGCAGTCTGAGCAAGTGCATTCTCGATCTCGTCATTCTGCTCGATCTCATCGGACATATAAGCATCATAAACCGTATTGTAAACATCGGTCAGTGTTGCGTAGTTGTCCTGAAGTGCTGCAAAGGTTTCATCAGAGCATGCCTCATCAGCTGTGCTCTCTCCATCTCCGTTTACTTCCATGGCATCAACGATACCTGAAAGTCCATCAAGGATGTCCATCATTGCACCATTTAAGGTTTCAGCATCTGCCTCTGTAATAGTATCCTGGGAAATCTCTCCCATTTCATTGATCACATCTGCAGCCTGGTTCATCAGATCTTCGATCTCAGCATCACCAGCGATCTCATCGCTTTCATACAGATCCTTCACCTGATTGTAAGCATCAACCATGACAGCATAATTATCCTGAAGTGTTGCAAAGGTTTCATCAGAGCATGCCTCATCGGATGCTGCGTCCTCTGTTGTTTCTACGTCTGCGGTTTCTGTGGTTTCTGCGGTTTCTGCAGAGCCTCCACATGCTGTAAGCATGGACATTGCCATTACACCTGCTAATACTACTGCTAAAATTTTCTTTTTCATTTTTTTCTCCTTTACATATGTTTATCTTTCACACAGATGAGATTATATGAAATTCCAGGCGATTTTGCAATCCCTGACTGCCAATTTGTAGCGCAAACTGCCAAATTGTAAATAATCGGTTTTATTTTTGTGAAAATTCGTTTTATATACTGTGATCACATATCTTCCATATCATCCGGATAGAACCATATATTCCCTTCCTCATCTATTTCCTGCGTGATATAAGGTGTATAGTACACATTTCCATAAATATCATGAAGCTCAAAGCTATAAAAATAATACCCTGCCGGCAGATAATCATACGTCAGCTCTACCTCCCCGTCTACTGTACAGGCATCTCCAAGATACCACTCTTCTGTATCATCATCCAAAGACGTCCAGTAATAAACCGGCTCGAACACGTCTCCATCCTCCAGTTCGTAAACCTCACGTGAGGCTGCCCCGGTTTCCGGATCGATACCGTCCCATATCCCGATCACCGACCACTCTCCATACTCCCAGTCATATTCTATCCTGAGTGCTGTGTCGTATTCCCCGTTCAGCATGATCTCACAGGCATAAATGCTGCAGGTATCCGTACTCTCTGCCAGCTCAAGCGGCAGCATAACTCCATCTGCTGTCAGCTAGAGTCCATCGAAATCATCCCTGATCAGATTGTTTTCGTAATCATAATAAATCTCTTCTGTAGACCCCACATAAAAGATCCCATCCTCTCCATCATTCACAAAAACACTGCAGCAGGCATAGGCCAGCTCATCCATATCCTCAAATTCCACAACATAATTTCCATTGCAGTCAAAATAGATATCTGCGATCCCCAGTTCACTTTCGTCCACAGAAGCAAATTCCCCTATATTTGTCGTAGGATTGGAAATACCGGCTGCCGAAATTCCAAACAGCTCTGCCAGATCTGCAATATCCTGCAAAAGGGAGCTGTTGTCATAATCCTGTGCACTTCCCGTTCCGGCACCGTAAGCCACCTTATCCACCAGCGCATAATAATAATTGCAGGGACAGAGCTGCGCAAATGTCTGCAGTTCCTCCGATCCCTGGACAGAGATCGGATAATAAACAGCCAGTCCTCCGGCCTCCTCATGCAGCCGTCCGTTCACACTATAGATCACACACTCTTCCAGCTTTTCCTTTGCCCTGTCTACCTCTTCTCCATAATCAGACAGATTATCAAGCATCATCCCAAGGTCAACCATATTGGTATAGCCTTCTGCCCTCGTGTTACCTCCAAAATTATCTGCCCCAAGGATCTTTCTTGCCGCATCTCCCAGATCATCCTGCTCATACACCACCTGGAACGCCTGATTACATGCCTGCACCAGTTCGTCAATCCCTGACAGATCCGTTACCGAAAAAGTGGCCATTGCCTGTGCATCCGCCTCCCTGCAGTGGTCATAATAATCCTCACAGATCTGCCCTCCAAGCATCTCTCCATCCGCAGCCGGGTTTTCAGCCAGATAATTCAGCATCCCCGTATAGTCCCAGCCGGTTCCTGGCTCATACTCTTCAGATGCATACAGATAACGGGCATACGGTACAAGCTGATTTGCCACTTCCAGTGTACTCATCAGACAGGCATCAAAGCCGATGAATTCAAACCGGTCTGTCATGCTGTCATAAGTCCTGTCGAAGGCCGCCGTCATTTCTGCCACACTTAAGCTGTCATACCCGTACTGCTCGTCAAAGCACACACCATTGATGCTTCCGCTTCCGTGATCCCACAGGATCACCCCCATCTTTTCTGCCGGATAGTGCTGTACGCCCCATGTAAGGAAATCCGCCAGTGTTTCCGTATCTCCCATATTGGCATTCGGTCTTTCCCCTACCTTCTGCAGTTCTCCGTTTTTCAGCAGGAATCGCTCCAGTTTGTTATCCGAAATATCCTGATACCAGTAACTGGATCCCCCTGTCTGATAAACCACCCTTACATTCTGCGATGAACAGGCAGCCAGCGCTTCCTCAATATCATCACTGGCGGCTCCCCCGTCCGACTCCAGATCACTGCCACAGAGATAAACAAAGATCGTCCAGTCTCCCTCTCCCATGGGAATTTCCTGATCCCTTGTTTTTCTGTCGATCACAAGCTGTCCGTTTTCCTGGGAGATAACAGTTCCTCTCTCTGACAGATTTACGGCTCCTCCGTCGTTTCCTGTTCCACCCGGTTCTTCCGTCTCCTGCTCTTCTTCATAAAAGCCTTCCTCATCTTCCAGAAGCCAGTCAATAAAGCCGCAGCCACTGAGCATTCCCGTCAGGAGACATACCACTGTCATCATAACCGGAACCCTCATTTTCCTTTTTCCATATCCTTTGTAAACTTTCATCCCTTTTCTGTAATTCCCTTCTCCTATTGCCAGATCTGCCTCTGTTCCATCACGGTCCTGAAGAGTTCAAAGTAACTCCATATTACAGACTATACATGACAGACTCCGTATAAAACAAGAAGGACTGCCAGATTGCGTCTGAAACTGCCAAATTGCATTCCATACAGCAGCTGTGCTGAATGGATGAACTGAATTTTTTTATGGACTTTCACCACCAAAAAAGAGAAAGCCCCACCGTCAGCAGTGCTCTCTCTTTCTGATATAGATAATTGTTCTCTCATTTACATTCGTTTTTTTTCGTTTTCTCTCCTGTACATCTCTATCTCTTCATCAGTAATTTTATAAAATTTCATCCATAAAATTGCTCCTATCAGTAATAATAACCCACCAATTACAAAAAGAAACATAAATCTGTGCATAAACTCCGGTGTAACATTCGACAAAGTGGCTATATCTATCCTGTCATAACCACATAATGCAATCCCATACCCTGCTATGGCTCCACCAATCGCACCTCCGATATCATTGGCAAGCTGACAGGTCGCCGGTGCTGCGATCCTGGTATCAATACCTGTTTTATAAAGATAATATTCTGCTGCATCTAAAAGATATATTCCCTGATAGAAAAACCAGAGATTAAACAGAATCTGCCCTGCTCCCATAACAAACGCATAGATCCACACCGACTGCTGTCCAATAAGTCCAAGTCCTATCGTCATAAAACTATACAGAAAAAACCATACAGCTTTTGATTTTTTCTTTCCCAGCTTCAGTCCAAAAGCTGGCATGAATATAGCTCCAACTACACCTGCTGTACCAATAATTCCGTTAATCAGAGAGTATGTATTATTAAAATCCCCCATCAGCTTAAAATAATATACCGTCAATCCAAAAAAAACATACGCTCCCGAGTAGTAAAAGATATCAGCTATATTGATTGCCCTCAGTGCATCATTTTTTATAAGAGACTTATAAAGTGTACTCAGTTTTATCTGCTCACTGTCATTGCCATCCCTGGTTTTTTCCTCCGGATTTACATTTTTATTATAGATCCTTCGATATCCCAGCATTCCCATCATCGTAGAAAATCCAAATATACCAGCTACGATCGTATAGTTCCATCCAGGACATATTCTTCCAAAGAAATTAAGAAGCGGCAAAGTAAGGAAGCCCGAAATAATACCTGTAATTTTCGCTGTGCGACTGGATGCAATAGCCATTTCATTCCGTATCTCCTGATCTGTGCGGGACATTTCCCCAAGCATGCTGAAGTTTACACCCGTAAGCAAATCATTTATCCCGCTAAATAACGCATACCACAAAGCATTGATCCAGAACCCCATTGTACCAATTACAGTAGAATTTACAAATACCAAAAGCAGAGTGATAAAAGAGCCAATCCCCAGAAAGGCTGCCCAATTTGACAGTTTATCCTTATTTTTCTTTCCCGGATTAAATTTCTGCAATATTGGCCCTGCAAAAGTACTGACAAGCGCATCAAATATCCTTGCCAGAAGCAGTGCTGTTGATGTCTCATAGGCACTGTAATTTAATATATCTGTCATATAAGATGAGGTAAATGTCATCATAAAAACAGGCCCAAAATATGTCATAAAATAAACAAATATAACAGCAATAACCCTTTCATCCCTTTTCTTCATCTTCCATTTACCTCACCTTTTCGCATACTGCTTCTATGCTGCGTCTAATTTTAATTACTCTTTTACAGTTGCTGCCTCTTTCAGATTTTCTGCCGCATAATAATTTGCCTGTTTCTCTGTCATCTTATATCCAAAATTCCAGAGCAGTGCTGCTACAACCTCTGCAATAGCTGCCAGTCCCATCCAGACAAACATAAAATCTCCCATAAACTTGTCCGTCACTGTAGAAAGATTTGTAAAATCAATATTGTCCAGGCCGATATATGCCAACGCATATGTAAAAATTGCCGATCCTATCATATATCCCAGTCTTGGTGCAATACTGAGCATAGAAGGCACAACCGACCGCATATCAATTTTCTTTTCATAATAAAACCGTTCTGCCTCGTCTAATGCAAGGGGAACTGCAAAACCTCCCCAGCTCATATATCCAAACTGATATACTGTCATTACAATAACATGGATCCATGGTGTTTTGGGTCCTATAAAGTATGCAATTACCATTGTAATTGCCATAAATGCCAGAGCAAAAGCCTTTGCATTACGCTTACCCATTTTTCTTCCAATTGCCGGACAGAATATCAGGAATACCCATGTCAGCGTATTGAGGATCGTCATAGCCGAAGCATACGTAGATTCAAACTTTCCAAAAAGCATCCAGAAATAAATTGCTCCTGTTCCCAGAATAGCCGTACAGATATAATGAATAGCATCTATCAGCAGCATAAACAGATACCTTTTATTTTGAATAATTGTTGCAAATGATTTAAAAAATGCCTTCGCACTGTTGGTCTGCTCCTCAAATTCAATTCCTTTTTCTATTACTTCTTTATTATATACCTGTCCAAATATGATAACAGCGATATAATAAATCAACGCATATACAATTCCCAGCGGGGTATATGACCACTTTACTCCCAGTAATGAAGCAAACACTCCTATCAGAGGTGCCGTCATGGCATCCAGTGCCAGATTTCCTACTTTATTGCCACGCAATCCCCAAATTCCCATGAGATTTCTTAAATCGACATCGCTTCCTGCCAGTGCTCCCATAACTGTATAGGTGACTGAAAGCAGTAAAGCGCCAGCTACCTGCATGATAATATAGAAAATCCCTGTAATATATACCCCGGCATTTCCAAAAATACTGTTATTAAAAAATACGATAATCTCTGCTATCATAAAAACAAATCCGGATAACATCAGCCAGCTGTAAAGCCGGTCCTTCTTTCCCCCACTGGGATTAATGCTCTGGAGCAATGGTCCGCCACATATACCAATTACAAACGCCAGTATATTGGTAATCATTACAAATGTTGCAGACAATGCTGCCGGTACCCCTGCAGTATTTGTCATATATGATACCGCATAATTGGTAGCAAACAGCCCTCCTATATAATAAGCCAACTGAATAAAAGTATAAGCCTGAACCCGATGATCCTTCAAAACTGTTAATTCCTGCAAAAATGATTTCTTTTTCTTCTGTTCCATTCTCGTCTTTCCTTTCTTATATGATATTGAATTCTGCAATTTCAGACTCTGTCCCATTCATTGTCACAATAAGTCTTCCAACTCCCGGATTTTCCAGAGCTTTCACAACAGCAAGCAGCCTGCCTTCAAAGACTTTATGTTCTCCGGCCTGGAAGCTTTCTTCTGATACAGGATCTGCTGATCCGCATCCCCATACTCTTATCTGCCCTTCTGCTGCAACTGATATTTTCTCTGCTACATTCATATCAAGAACACCCTCATCATCTCTTAATTCAATTTCCACATAACTTAATTCCTCACTTCCGGCATGCAGTATTGTTTTATCGGTCTTTGTACACAGTTTTGCTTTATCAGCCGTTCTCAGGCTGGATCTTCCCACTTCGGTTCCATCAATATAAGCAATCGCAATCACTTCACCTGGCATATACACAGTGTCCCACCGACAATAAAACTGTTTAAAACCATTTCCAACGTTTTTCCTTCCAAGTGATCTGCCATTCACAATCAGTTCTACTTCATCTGCATCTGAATATACTTCAATTGCCGTTTCTTTTCCTTCGCATTCCCTCCATGTCCAGCTGTTCATACTGTCTGTCCATGCATGATTATTAGGTGCAAATTCTCTTCCATATCTTTCCGGATTATGTACTGCCAGATATGGTTCATGATTTCTTCCATTCCATACTGTTTCTCTCCAGTATGACATCGGCCGTCTGAATCCCGTAATATCAAAATCTGCACAATATGCTGTCAGCCAGGGGTATGGTGCCATGGAAGCTCTTTCATTTTTCTCTTTTTCTACCAGTCTGCCGCATCCTACCTCTCCAAGGTAATCCCATGCAGTCCAGGCAAAATCCCCGATCACATAAGGATTTTTCTTAACAATCTCCCAGTTCACATCTAAATCCGGTGAATTGGTTTCTGTTCCTACAAATACCCAGTCAGGATAAACAGCATGTTCTCTCTCATACCGGTTTGCTGAGTAATTATATCCTACAATATCCAACATATCACAGGACTCTTCCACATACCGGTCCAGAAAGGTTCCGGCGCCTAACTTTGTCAGAAGCTGTGGATGTGTATCCATGATCTCATTCACTCCACCAGATACTACCGCATCCTCCTTGCTTCCTCCTTCTTCAAGGATCATTGCATTCAGTACCTCTGCCATCCGTGTCATAACAGATACCATGACATTCATACCATTAGTAATGAAACGGCTTCGATCCAGCGCCTTAATCTTATCTACCAGCTTTCTTCCCCATTGCGCTGAGACCGGATTTCCAGTCTCCGGAATCTCATTTCCTATCGACCACATAATAATGGATGGATGATTATAGTCCCTCCTGATTGAGCTCTCCAGATCCTCTTCCCAGCATTTCGGCATATACTGTCCATAATCATAAATAGCTTTTACATCTGTCCATACATCTGTAAACTCATGCATAACCAGCATTCCTAATTCATCACAGGCTTCCAGAAGTTCTGCACTTGGTGGATTATGTGCTGTACGTACTGCATTGTAGCCCCCTTCCTTCAGTAATCGTATCTTTCGCAGTTCTGCATCTTTCACAGATACAGCACCTATTACTCCATTATCATGGTGAAGACAACCACCTCTTAATTTAATGCATTTCCCATTGATTCTAAGACCGTAATGACTGTCCAACTGTAATTTACGAATGCCGAAGACAGCTTCTGCATAATCAATCTCTTCTGTTTCTGCAATCTTACATTTACATACATAGAGGTTTGGTGTATCTACGCTCCATAACCTTGGATTTGTAACAGTCACTCTTCTTCTGACAGTTACCTTATTATTTGCATCTATATAAAATCTGACTGGTATTGCCGCTACCATATCTCCTTCCTTTGTACAGACCTCAAAATAAGCCTTTGCTTGTCTCGCCTCTGCCCCCTCATTGAGGATATCTGCTTCAATTTCTATAACAGCCAGTTTCTCATCACAGTCTACTGTGGTAATCCGGATACCATCCTCTTTCACATGAAGATAATTTCCCGTCAGCAAATATACCCCCCGATATATTCCCAGTCCCGGATACCATCTTGCAAATGGTTGTGCCGACCCTCTGATCATGACCTTTACTTCATTTTCCGCATCATACTTCAGATAACGGTCAATTTTCATAATACATGGTGTATACCCATTCTCATGATTAGTAACAAATATCCCATTGATCAGGAATGTTGCATTCATATACACACCATCAAATTTCAGATAATGTACCCGGTTTCTCTCCTCTCCTGAGATAAAGAATTTTTTCGTATATTCCAGATTTTCTCCTGGAAAATACCCCATTCCGGCCCCAGTTACTTCATTCGGATCACGTTTTAATGTGATCATTACATCATTTGGAAGATCAACCTCCTCCATTGGTGCAGGATTTCCAAAAATGTTTTCCATAAAAGTACTGAGTCCATGCTGTAAAACCCATTTTTTGTTAAAAGTCTGCTTTACCATATTTTCTCCCTTCTCTTATTTGATAAAATAATTCTATCAACTCCTTCATCTGTTCAAAATAGTTTATTACGACTTTCATTCATATTCATTGTTTATATACGACTTTTTTGTTGCAGTCTTATAAATTTCATACTATATTGGAAATCAAAGGAGGATACCATGATAACGACAGATTTTAAATCTATTTCACAAATAATAAATGATCATTTTTCACAAAAGCATGAGTATAATCTGGAGGCCTGCGGTGAATGCTATCTGGCCGCTGATTCTCTTATTAACAAATCCAATCTTTCAAAATATCTGTTTAATACAGCTGGCGCTTTTGTCACCCATATTCTTCATATGTGGAATCATGTTATTATGAGTTTTCAGAGTTGCAGCTATGATTCTGCATCCGGTCACTATCAAAAGGATCTTTATATTCCTGCCACTAATCCCGATGACCGATTTTGCGAATCTATTTACTATGACACTCCGGTATCTCCTTTTCATCGACATGATTACATTGAAATTATTTATGTTTACAGTGGTCAGTACGTAGAAATAATTGGAAATAAAGAACAGACTTTTACAGAAAAGCAAGTCTGTATTTTAAATCAGAACTGCGAACATCAGGATTTCCATGGTAAAAGCAATGGATTAACCGTTTTCCTTGGTTTGCCGGTCGGTAACAGTAACCAGTTTATTCTGCAGAATCTGAAAAACAGTGTTCTTAGGAATTTTATTTCTGAATCTGTCTGCAAAAAAGGCAATACAAGTTATCTGTGTTTATCACCCCGTCCTGCTGATACAGCCATAATCGAATCCTACCTGGCCTTATTATTTGGAGAACTAGAATCAGAAGAACCTGGCTATTCCAAAATAATGCAGATCTATCAGCTGCGAATCCTGAATGCCTTAACACACTGCCCGGAAAACCAGAAGATTTCACTTCCAAGCACATCCAGAAATAAACTTTTATTTCATGTTCTGGAAGAATATATTGAAAATAATCTGGCTACCGTCAACCTGGAATCATTGTGTGATAAGTTCCATTATCAGAAAGATTATTATAACCGTCTTATACACAGGAATACCGGACTAAGTTTTTCAGGATATCTGAAGAAACTACGTATGCAACGAGCCAGATACTTGCTTACAAATACTTCCATTCCCATCAAAGACATCTGCCTCTCATTAGGATATAAGGATTCGTCCTACTTTTATTCCTTTTTTAAAAAGGAAACCGGTTTCACTCCTCTGGAATACCGAAACAGGACTTCCTAACTGCTGTCCCTGCTGCTCACAAAAAAGACCTGACAGCTTTCGCCATCAGGTCTTCTCGTTTCACATCATATGGATTTCTGCTTCTTCGAAATTTAAAATTTATTTGGCAGCCTTGTCATCCTCTGCTGCTTCCTCGGTCTCTGTCTCAGGTACTACATTGTGTACTGCTGTAACAGTGACTACCGGTGTTTCGGGATCTGTCATCAGAACGATATCTTTATCTTTGGCAATATCCAGATCCTTTACCTTAACGGTATCGCCAATCTTCAAAGTACTTAAATCAACCTTGACACTGTCTACCAGTGCGGAAGGTAATGCCTTATAGGAAACCTCTTTCAGCATCTCCTGTGCAACACCTGCTACCAGCTTATCGTGGTTCACCAGAATAACCTCAGCAACAGAGTGTACCTTTTCACCCTGAACCAGTGCCTGGAAGTCGATCTCATCTACTCTTCTTGCCAGTGCATTGTAATCAATTTCCTTGATCAGTACATCATAAGCCTTGCCATCTACTTCCAGCATGATCTGGCTACCCTTATGATCTGTGGTAAGAATACGGTTTACTTCCTGAGCGTTCATCTTAACGGGAATCGATCCCTCGATCTCACGTCCGAAAACGTTACCTGTTACATAACCTTCTCTTCTCAGTCTTTTTGCTTTGATTTCCATGCTTCTTTTTTCAGCTTTTAAAGTATTCATTTGTCTTTTCCTCCAAAAATCTGAATTGCTTAGCATTCATCGTGTTAAGTATTCTTTTTCCTTGTTACAGTCGTATTATAACACGCATACTCAAAACAGATTAACCAAAAATTTTTATTTTTGGGGAAAATAATTGTGTATTTTTTCCGTTTTCATCAGTCTCTTCTTCTCTTTTTTGCTATAAATACTATCACTGCACCGCCAGCTATTCCACCGCCAAGGATGGTCAGTAAGATGCTCCAGCGGATCCGGTCACCACTGCTGTCAGCAGTTTTCCCTGTTTCCGTAGTGCCGGCGGTATCAGGAGTACTCTCCATCTCTCCGGTGCTGACCGTACTGTCTGCTCCGGGAACCGTTTCTGTCCCGCCAATATTTCCTGTGTCAGTCATATCCCGGTCATTCTTTGCCTCTTCGATATCAAGGAAGCTTCCCGTTGTCACAACCTGATCTTTCAAGCCTCCCTGCCAGATTCTGGCAATGCTTTGCTCTGCATCGCCGGTACCTTCCTTCCACTTTCTGAAAGCATCGGATCCCAAACGCTCTCCTGCTCCTGGATTTTGATCATGGCTGCCGTTCTCAGTAGCAGTATCCTTTACCGTCTGCCGCGCTATCAGTGCGAGCTGTGGTGCGGATTCATTTCCTGCACTGTCCTTTGCCGTCAGATACAGGGAATCACTGTTTTCACTGTCATCCAGTACACCGATGACAGTGAAGCTGCCATCAGCTGCGACCCGGGTGCTCTCACCGCCATCTTTGCCGTAAAGGATCTCACTTCCCGCATCCGCCATTCCTGTGATCTGATATTTCCCCGTAGTCCTGTCGGCGTAGAACATCGGATCGGAAAGTGTAAGCATGGGCGCTGTATCGTCCCTGCTTACCAGCAGGAATTTACTGGTCACATCCTCAGCTGAACTGTCTTTTATCCCGATAATTCCATCAATCCTGAGCATCAGACTGCCTTCAAAATCGGGGATCGTATATTGGCCGTTCCCATCAGGTGTAATCACGTTTCCTGTATCCTTGTCCTTGTCCATTCTCGTTACCCTAAAGTATGCGCCCTGCACATTGCTGCTCACAGACAGCGTATTTGAAGCACCGCCAATATAAGCGTGGAACACACCGTTTTCATCAGGTGTACAATCTGTTCCATTGACTTTGAGCGTAAAATCAAGCGGCTGATATTCCGGCAGATATTTATCAGTAGAAAATGTCTCCTCACTGTAATACTTTCCCTTTTCAACAGTTCTGTATGCTCTCACACCGACTTTATATGTTTCATTTGCAGACAGGTTTTTGGATTCCCCTGTTTCTTCTCCACCCACGGTCAGCGCCATATTGATGGAGGTTGTTTTCTTATCAAGGTCATAGCCAAATCCGGTATCAACCCAGTCGCTTCCCTTCTGCTGATAAATCCGCACAGCGTAACCATCAGCGTCTGTTACAGCTTCCCAGCCGGCTCTCATAACCTCGTTTCCGGCAAGCTCCAGTGTCACATTTTGAGGCTTGCCTGGCTGATAGCTGTTTCTATAAGAAATCTGCTCATCAAACTGCTGATTGGCAATGGCCGCCAGGGCAGTTTCATCCACGACGCCATCCCCATCAAGATCAGCCGTTTTTTCCATCATCAGGAAGGACGTCACATAGTAGCTGTCCGTTGGTGCCAGTGCACCATACGTTGGGATACTGACTGAAATATTATCTGGAGCATTAATCTGTCGTTCGTCAATCAGGTAATCTGCTCCCCCCTTAGTTTTGGCAAAATATGTACGCAGCACATAGGTTGTATTTCCTGCTGGATGCTTCACCTGACCAGAAAGCTCATTCTTACTGCTGTCCAGATTCAGCTTAAGCTCCTCAAATGGTTCCACAGCAATTCCCTTCTCATCCGTAAAGCTCAACCCTTTTTCTGCACGGACAGAATAAGTGCCGCCGTTTTTCAGCCTCATAAGAGCCAGATGATATACCTTGCCATCATCCTCCGATTTCTTCATATTGGCAATGATCGTTGCATTGATCTCTGCATCAGGATCGGTGGGATCTTTCCCCTCTTCTGTCCAGTTGATATCGATGTCACTACCATCCTTCTGCATCTTCAGGTTGTTCTTGATCTCTTCCTCCGTGACAGTACCGTCAAAGGCCAGCAGAATATACGGCGTTTTTCCTTCGCCTCCATCCACCGTGATTTCTGCCTGGATTCTACCACCATTTCTCGGTGCAGGAGCCTTTCTGACAGGACGCTTGCTTACATCCTCTACATCTTCCTCAGACACCGGTACTTCCTCTGTCTCCGTACCGGCTGTATTTCCGCTCACTGTGGTTTCTTCCTCGCTCTCCTGCGTCTCTTCCTGTGCTTCTGTCTTTGTTTCACTGGTGTTTTCCTGCACCTCTGTCCCGCCGATGGCTTCCTGCGCGACAGCTTCCTGCACGACAGCTTCCTGCACGACAGCTTCCTGTGCGGCTGCTTCCTGCATAGCTTCTTCCTGCCCTGTGCTTTCCACGGCAGGTGTACCAGAAGCGGTCTCGACAGATGCTCCGGAAGGGGTTTCAACAGGTGCAGCGGAAGGGGTCTCGACAGGTGCTCCGGAAGGGGTCTCGACAGGTACTCCGGAAGGGGTTTCGACAGGGGCTCCGGAAGGGGTCTCGACAGGTGTACCAGAAGGGGTCTCTGTGGCAGTCTCCCCATTTCCTTCCGTTGTGGATTCCGGCACGGCAGCTGAAGGCTCCGCGGCTTCTTCAGTATATATATCCAGTACATCCTCTCCGCAGTCCTCTAACAGCATTCCCTGTACGATCGGTGTCACGCCTTTGTCCTCCCAGTTCCACTCGGGCAGATAGCCGAACACCTTGACCTCAATATCCCAGCCGCCGCCCTTTCTGAAGTCGGTTTCTACAATCTGCGGCACAAGTACCCACACCCTGGCATTGGCGAGCCAGTTTCCGACATAGGCCATCGCACCGATATAAACATCGACATTTTCAAAGGCCTGCTTCATGCCTTCCTCAACACTGACGTTTCTGATCGGAAAGGTCGTCTGACCGCCCACGATGAGATTGATGTTTGCAACGTTAACACCAAGACCGCCAATGGCGCGTATATTCTCCGGGATCTGTACTCTCCCTCCTACTGTACCGTTCGCCCCGATACCGAGATAAACCTGGTCATTACTGTTATTCACACCGCCAAAGGCACCAAGCCTGATCGCACTGTTCAGCTCGATGACATTGATCTCTGTGCTGGGCAAAGCCACCTCTAGCTCCTTCGAGCCAACAAAATACACGCCCTTGTAGCTGACATTTCCGTAACTGCGCTCCTGCCCCTCAAGCTTAAGGGAGTAGCCAAAGCTATCCACGATCGATGCATTCGTTCCTACAAGTCCGACATCGGTCGCCTTAAGAGAGATTTCACTTGGTCCAAGAACCACATTGCCGGTTCCCTCGATCAAATGCATATAGGTGCCTGTCAGGGCACCGCGCAGCTTGATCGGCGGGATAGCGAAGTAGTCACCGTTCACTGTGCTTGCCAGATTTTTAAAGCCTGCGCCTCCTCCATTTAGCTGTCCGACAGGAATCGGAGGGATCAAAACGATACCCGGGCTCGCCTTAACATAAAACCACAGGTTATCCGGAAGCAGGGATCCGTCCTTTTTGCTGCGCACCAGTGCAAGCTCCGCTTCTGTTTCAAAAAGATCCATGGCATTCAGCTTCAGGCTGAAGGCATAAAGCTCCCTGCCCTTGAAGGTATTGACCTCGCCTTCTACCTCCGCAAGCTCCAGCCCTATCAGGCTGGCAGTATTGAATTTGCCCGTAGCATGGATACCGTTGACCTTAAACTCATGCTTCTCATTTAAACCATATCCCAGCTCTGTAAGGGAAAACTCCGCACCGTCAAAAATAGTCTGAAAACCGATGTCCCCGTTAAAGACAAGATTTCCTGCTGTATCAGTATCCGCCTGCTTCAGCTTCACCGAAGCATAGGGAATATCCACGAAGACGATAGCATCGTTTTTATTAGGATCGATCCCGAACTGGAATCCCTCCTTTACAAGCGTAATCTTAAGCTCGCTCTCTCCGCCGATTTTAGGCTGATAGAACTTGAAAGTCGGTGCGTTGAGGCTCACGCCCTTCTGTTCCACACTGCCATCCCTATGGATGACTAGGCTTCCCCTTTTAGTATCCCATGTCGCTGCGACAGATGGGGAAAGCATGGCGGCACCGCCAGTGAAGGTAAAGGCTTCACCGTTTTTGCTCTCATAGTCTCCGTTAATAAGTGCAATGGGACTGGCACCGTACTGCTTTTTCAGTGCCTCCAGTGCAGCTCCATCTGCCACAGGCTCCACTCTCACACCGCCCTTTGAATCAGCAAAGGCAGCAAGCTGCTTCGCATAGATGGAAGAATCAACCTTGTCCGGTTCAGAAGGCACCGTTTCGGCTGCTGACTTCAGCTCACGGAATCCCCAAAGGAAGTGAGCCGATCCTTCTGAAATATACTCCCGGCTATAATCGTGTCCAACAGTGCTTCCGAACTCCACACGGGTATTTATAGGCTTATCACCCGGCTCTACACTGACAGACGTTGGAAGCGCCACACGGATTGGCTTGTCCTTGCCGGAAGAGGACTGAATCTCCTTTTCATAGTAATCCGACAGCCCTGCAAAGGGATTTGCCCAGGGATATGCATCCACATAGGCCTCCGTAATGTAAACACCGTCTACATCTCCCCACTCGGAATACCCCTTGGGAACAGTCTTTGTATTCAGATTTTCCACCGGAGCGGTAAATACCGAGTTTTCCGTAGTGATCTTCAGCGGTTTCCCATCCTTTTCCTGCGGTACTGTCGTACGGCTCATTTTAATGGCCGGACCGCCTGGCTTTTCCAGGACAGAGCTATGACCCATGCCGGTAAAACCGTTGATCGAATACCCACAGGTAATATTATAATCTACATCCTCTGGCATGCTGTCCTCATCAATGAGAACATCGCTGACCGAAGACAGTACTCCCCAGGTGCCCTTTTTGGATGACCCGCTCTCCTTAAGCTGCACAAGCTCATAATAGACCGTCATCGTTGCAGTGATGTGGTTCATTGCTGTCAGCAGGGAATATTCTGCCTTGATCGCCGATGTAGACCCGTTCGGTGTCTTTTTTGTAAATTCTGCCTTTTTCAGCTCCACCACCGCAGGATCGGCAACCTCTTTACCACTCCCGTTCTCATACATGATGAAATTGCACCACATAATCTGGCTGTTACAGAAGATATTGTCCTCACCATCAGGCTTCGCGGTCGGGACTGTCGTAAGGTATGGTGTGGAGCCGAAAAATCTGCGCAGCGCCACACGGATATAACCGTTCTGCAGGACAAGCGCCCCATCCTCCAGTGTGATCTGTTCCACGGTTGCAGGGTTTGTCGGACAGATATCTCCCGCAAATGCCAGCGACTCTAACGGCAGGGCGCTAAACAGCAGGATCAGTGTCAACAAAAAAGATATCGCCTTCTTCATAGTATATAATTTCTCCTCCTCTCCGAATCGTTCAGGTGAATCGTTCAGAACGTACGATAAAAAACATCTTATCTATATAGGTACATGAACTCTGAAAAACTCTCACCTCAGAATCAAATTTTTTTAAATGTTTTTCCTCCCCTCAATTGCCAAAGTAAATTCCGTCGATCTATCCCCAAAG
>ULUT01056349.1_pt1 | contig 27749 bp, 41 predicted proteins | sample 1958691 | NCBI WGS metagenome assembly ULUT01 (sample SAMEA4835766, study PRJEB28245) | human gut metagenome | biome: gut microbiome; material: fecal sample | place: Denmark | collected 2008 | reverse complement strand
TTTTATGTCCTGTGGAATATGCGTAATACAGTTGCTGTTTTTCGTACCCAAAAAAGCATAGGCCAGTTTCTGTCCGCCCAGATACGAATCTTTGGCCTTCACGGCATCATTCGCCAGCCAAAGCTTTCCATCAATGTAAAGTGTCGTTTGGTTGGCATCTATCGAACCGGAAAACGGCGATCCGGGATCACTCTGGTCAATGCCTAAAATCAGAACACTGTCTTTTGTATACGGTTGTTTGGTGTTGGCGATATAAATATCGTTTGTCCATTCGGCCGCCCCTTCGGGTTTAATAAACGTTTGATATGCCGCGCCGTTCCAGTTAAAGGCAAAATAATAGGTGCTCCCGGCGATTAAGGTATAGTTACCCTTAAACGATTCGGCAATGTCATATGAAGTGCCGTTTGATGAAATCCATACGCAATATGTACCGTCGTCGGCAATGGCAATATCCGCCAATCCCTTTAAGTCCTGTACCGAAGACAGAATGGAACCCCCAAGAGCTGTGCAGGTAAATTTAATAAAAAATTGAAAGTTAGACATCTTTTCCGGCAATTTCTGACTGGCTTGCAGGTAGCCGCTCGACGCCAAATCCGATCCGGCATAAAAACCACTGTATACACCGTTGTTTTCGGTCAAATTGCCGACCGCCTTAAATCCCGAATTTTTATGGCCCACGTATAAAGGCATGGCTTAAACCTCCGGAATACAGTACAAAACGCCGGCCTCCGGCGACACCGGCAGCACGGACACCGGTTTGGCAACGTCTTTCCAGCTGGCGACGGTTCCGTCCGTTCCCAGCCACTTTCCGGCACTTCCGCTTTGGTCGGGAAGCGTCTGCCCTTTTGCCACGCCGGCCCAATATTCCGCAGACCCTTCCGGCCGCGTCTCAATTGTTCCGGTTGCCCAGCTTTCAGCCTTCTCCGCCGAATTCGCCGCAGCCTGTGCAGAATCAGCCGCCGCGGCCGCGCTGCTGTCCACTGCGGTCTGTTTCACTTCCGCATTTGCATTGAAATCATTTGTCTTTTCGGTTGCATTCCCATCAAAAACTGTTGTTTTGGCGACAACGTGTTCATCAAAGGCTGTTGTTTGGGCCGCAACATGCGTATTAAAAGAATCTGTTGTTTGGGTCGCATTCTCGTCGAAAGCAATTGTCTTTTCAGCAGCGTGTTCATCAAAGCCGTTTACTGTTGCCGCCGCTGATGATGCCGCTTCCGCCGCAGCTGTTTTTGAGCTTTCGGCATTTCCTGCGGCTGTCAACGCCGTTGCCGCAGAACCGGCGGCGGCCGTCGCGGCATTACTGGCGTTGGATGAATTTTCCGCCGCGCTGTCAGACAGTGGCTTAACTTCTGTTAAAACATACTCGTCTATTACCGGTTTAACCGTTTTTTCAACATATTCATTAATCTGCGGCTCTGAAATATCTTTCACGACTTCACTGACGATAGGCTTTGCCTCTGTTTCAATATAGCTGTCAATTTCCGGTTTAGAAACATTTTCAACATAATCCTGAATCTCTTTTTGCCCGGATTTCACATACAAAAGCGATGTGTTAATCTCGAACTGGCTCTGTTCCTGAACCAAAACCTCAATTTTTCCGGCAGTTTCCGGCTGAACAAAAATATCCGCATTATTACTCATTTTGTTACCTGCTCCGTAATTCTGAAGATTCCTGTTTTATTGACATCCATCGGGAATATCGTATTTACCCGGCCGTCTTTGTCCGTCCACTGAATATCGACCTTATAATCTGCCGGATCATACTTCGTTTCGGCCGGGGTCAAAGCAAAACTTGCCATTGCTTCCGATGCCGTAACCTCGCCCTTTTTCGTAAAAACCAGATTATCACTGTCAATTTCCCTGACCTGCATCTCAAAGACAGAATCCGTCAAATCAATTTTCTGTCCCTGTTCATTGACAAATTTCAAAACCACGTCAAAACTGTCTCCCTGTCTGACGGCAATAAGGTTTGGTAATATCATTCCGCTCATCGCACATGCCTTTCATAAACAAGCCGCAGGCCGCCGGCATTGCTGCCGTCTCTGCTGCCCTTCCCCCATTCATCATATTTCGAAACGCTTTCGCCGCCGGAGCCCTCATCAAAACTGAGCTTCACACCGCCGTCATTACCATTTATCTTAGTTTCCGAAAGCACATCCAGCGCTTCGGCTATCGTAACAACGCCGCCTTTGCCGCCGCTGTTAAAAACGCCTTTGGTGCCGCCGCCGGCCGTAATCATGCGCTCGCCGTCCAATTCCATATATGCGGCAGCACCGTCCAGACTTCCGGCCTCATTACCTGCCGGTGCAAATAAAACAATCTTCCGGCTGACCGGATTGTAAAACGTAACTTCGGCAAAAGCGCCTGAACCGCCGTTTGCCGCCCACGGATATCCTTCAAGCGCCCATCCCAGACCGCTGCCGCCGGAACCGCACAACGAAACAGTCCAAACCCCAACCGACAGTGTCCCCTCATACTTTCCGGGACTTTGATAGCTGACAACCTCGCCTTTTTCATAGGGATTAACGTCCCAAACTTTCGTTTTTCCCTTAAAAACCTTGCCAATCAGCGTACCGCCATGATAGATTTCGCCGATTTTTACCGTTCCTTTGAAAATCATAGGCTACTTCTCCGGCAAAAAATAATAAGTATCACTGTCCGGCTCTTCCGGCAATTCCTCAACATACTGAAACTGCGCCGCCAAATCATCAATCGCCTTTTCCGTATTCGTTTGCAGTTCGTCAAGTTGCGCCCAATTGACGGCATCCGTGCTGACAGTTCCTTTTGCCATATTTTTAACCTGAAAATTTCCCATTTTCAGATTACCGGTCATCGTCGCACGACCGTCACGAAGCATCGTATCATTAAAGCCTTTGGCAAAATTGTCGTCTTCCTCATCCATGCGGTCAGACATAATATCAATGTCGTTTTGTCGGTCTTCTTCCCAGTTGTGCATCCGGGTAAAATTCCCCTCTGAATCAAAAGGCATCATTTTCTCCATAAAAAAAACCGCCTTGTTCATACAAAGCGGCAGACCATAAAAAAAGGAGCGGACAACAGGTCCCACTCCTTCACTTTACAAAAAGCCTATTATATCCTGTGGATAATGTCAAGATATTTTTTAACTTCTCTTATTTTTATCATACAAATCCACATCTGAAACAGGAATCCCTTTCAAGCCAAGCACAGCATCTCGAAGATACACACCAAAAATTGTCATAATATCTTCCAAGATAACGCCCTGATAAAAAGCTTCATCTTTCAATGTCCGTAGCTCCTCTTCACTTAAACGCTTAACCATATATTGCTTCACGACATTAAAAGATTCTGTCTGAATATCATAAGCATTATTAGGTTTTGCTTTCTCAACCTCCTCAATCAACTCATGCTTATATTTATCAAAAATATCCCTTGCGCCAACTTTTTCCGCGACCTCATGCCCTTTGTCGGTTATAGCCACAGGAGAATTTGAACGCGTCATTGCACGGGGATTGGTATTTTCATAAATCATTTGGACCCGCTCCTTTAATGCGACTACGGTTTCATGAATATTTTCAATCTTGCTCAATCTGTCTTCATGATGCTTATTATCTGCTTTCCACTCGCCAAACCACATAGAAATTCGGCTTACAGCTACAAAAAAAGCAATAAGTATCACTAACAAAATGAAGACACTTGAATTTAACTGCTCTATAAGTTTTATGATAATTTCAGTCATAATGCTTTCCTGTACTACCAAGAAGGACATTCTATCCTAATAAGTAATTATCAAAATCAAAATAACAAGATTACTTCCGTATTATTGTTAATATAACACAATTCGTCTGTAATCAACACATAAATCTGCCAAGGTAACAACTCCTTTGCGTTAAGAATCGGAGAAAACGGCATATGCCGTTTTCTCCATAATATGCTCGCCTACGAATCTAGCGGATATAATTCACATATATAATAAAAATATTAAAAAATCCTATATCCCAAAGGCGGATTCAATCTTTTTAACGCTTTTCATGACTTCTTCCGCCTGCTTTTCGCAAAGCGCCGCCCGCTTCCGCAGGCTTTCGGCCTCAAGCCGCAAATCGTCATACCTTGCCGACATCAGCGTCATCGACACCCAGCCGCCAACCCCGGCCGCGAGCTTTTGATAGTCTATCTCCGTCGTCATCCTCGGGCTTATTTCTTCTGTCATCCTCGGGCTTGACCCGAGGATCCCTTTTGTCATGTTCGGGCTTGACTTTTCTATTGTCATGTTCGGGCTTGCCTTTTCTATTGTCATGTTCGGGCTTGATCCGGACATCTCCGGCCGCTTTGCCTCCAGCGCCGCAGCCAGACAGTTCTTGACAATGCCGCCGATTTCGGCCTTGGCCTTTTCGGAAAGCACAATCTCCTTCTTGCCGCTCGGCAAAGAGCGGGTATGAGCAACAACCTCAACCGGCTTATTATAGTCATTCCCGTGCTTGACTTCTCTGTTGTCATTCCCGTGCTTGACACGGGAATCCATCCCGCAGGGATAAATCGCCTTAAGTCTAGCTTCCATATCATTAAAAGCCTGAATATACTGCAGCTTAAACTTAAGTGCCTTTGGACCGGTAAACCCCATCGCCAACAGCGTAAAACCATCCCGATTCATAATATATTGCTTTAACTTCCGTCCAGTAGAATCAGCATATTCTCCCACTGCATATTTTACAATACTCACCTCATTTTTGAGGTGAGTAAAATCCTGTTGCTCACGCAAACTGCCGATAAGTGTGTTTATCTGCCGCAAAATGTTATCATGACGTTTACCAAAAACTTCGGCTACCCGAACCGATGTCGTAACCACTTGTTTGTCTTTTGAAATTTCTACGAGATTATTCATCGTTTTGTCCTTTGTTGAGAAGTTTCCCAGTTCAGCTGGGTCTGGGGAGCTCAACACGTGACAAAACACACGCGGACTTATTCAATATATTCGTCGCACTCCCCAGAATAGCTAAGATTCTGCCTACTCCAAAGGCATAAAAAAACGCGTCTGACGGGAGCGTATCCGGTTTTGTAGAGTGTTGGGCTCTGTTTTTACGATAATATCGTATTAGTTAAAAGTCAATTAATTATTAATATCCCAAAAGCATAGCAATCAAAAATGATATATATATAACACAAAGTATTGTAAACACTATAAAAAACAAATACTTATCGCAAAAATCAGCTATTTTTTTACACTGTCCACAAACTTTTCTAACTTTATTAAATCTACTTTTATCTTTCAAAATATATTCTGTAATTATTCCAATACCCCATTCCGCTAAAAAAAGAACAATTCCCGCCAATAACAATATTAGAACAATAGGCCACAAATAAATAAGCAACCAGCCTAATACAAAAATAATTAAAATATTAAGAATACTTCTAAAAGGAATAAAAAGTAGAATTAATATTATCATTCCGATAGGAATATACAAATTACTTCCCCTTATATACTTTTGCCGGTTTGTATTTCTTGGCTTTATACGGATTCATATAACCTTTTTTCCTCGTATAAGGGTTTGTGTTTCCTTTTGTGCTATAATTATTAAATTTACTACTGTCAGAATTGCTCTTAAAATGCCCGGAAACATAGGTTCCGTTTTTGCGCACATAACCACGCTGATATTTTGCCTCGGCCATGCCGGCAGACAAAACCAGCGCAGCCGCCATAATCAATAAAAACTTTCTCATCTCTGCTCCTCTCAGTTAAAACAAAAGATAGCAGAATATTAACCTTTACGCCTCAAAGAGTCAACCAATAACAAAGGGCGGGATAACCCGCCCTCCGTTTCTATCGCTTAATCGATAAAAAAATTCGGATTTTCCGAATAACAATAATAAATTTTATTATCATTACCTTTCCTTTCACAAATGCGAAAGGGGAAAACCTTTCCCTATTGACTTTTGAAGTCCAATAGGTTATCTTTAACTCATGGAAGTGAGTTAAGGTAAGGTTAACCCCTTTCCGAATTAAAGAAAATTGTCCGTTGTTCCCGCAACGGACTTTTCTTTTATAGCGCAAATCCAACGAAAGTCAATTAAAGAAGCAGAATACATTCCCCGCAAAAAAACGCGGTAGACTTATTATATCGTCCTCTCCGCGTTTTGCTTTCCCATTTAAGAGCAAGGTCTTACAGGCCAGATTAGCTGGATACTGTTTTATCATTTTTCTTTCGAATAAAAAGCCCACAAAAAGAAACAGCACCGACAAGAACTGTAGCAACCCAAGGCTTATCATAATAAATAGCAGAAAAAGTTAACATTATTAAAAGAAGAAAAGAAATAAACCCCAAGATAATTCCCAGCCTTAAACTATCACTGTCCTTGCCACGTATTTCGTGAATATTATCCTGCTCTTTTTCCGCCATTCGAATAATTCGGTCTGCAGCCCCAGGACAAACCTGATCATAATGCAACAAACTTTCAGGTGTCGGCAACGGCCCCTGATGAAACATTGAGGCGGCTAGTAAATATTCTTTATTTTCAGACGGCGTTTTAACTGCCATTCTATCCACATCAACAGATTTGATAGGTTCTTTAGGCTTCTTTGCTAACATTCTTTTCATAATCTTTAATGGCTTTATTTAAAAACTTTCCGACATTATTCCACGACTCTTCAATGCCACTCTTATTTTCTTTTTGTTTCAAAATAAAACAGTTTTCCCACAACAGCGTAAATGCTGTCATACCGATAGCAAGCCCTTGAAATAATTTAGAATATGACATTTTTTTCTCCCGATACATTATTGTATTCCATTAAACACTAAGATGCAATAAAATATCTTTTTCATAAGGACATTCTATCCTAACAAGTAATTATTAATAGATGGATAACAAGACTATCTCTCCCGATATTTTGTATTATAGCATATTTTTTTTATTATCAATATAAAAATTGTCTAGAATGGATAAGCAGCCCCTTTACCGGTCAGCATTAACCGCTCCGGCTACATTTGCCCTCTGCAAAATATTAGCAATATACGGGCTGAGCAGGTTGTTTTTCTGACTGCTCAATTCCTCAAGCAGCGCCGTGCCTCTCGGATCCGTCAGCAGTTCTGCAATGGCCTTGTTGGTTTCGTTCATAATCCGGTTTTCCGCCGCCCCCAACACCTCACCTATAATTCCCGGTGGATTACGCAAAATATTAAGAGTTAAATTAGACTTATCTCGCAGCGACTGTTTTTCCGAAGTCTGCGAACCGGACAACACTTTGTTCATATTCCGGTTTCGCTTAACTTCAGATTCGGCATATTCCCTAAACACGCGCGCCGCCGGCTTTCCGTAAACGGCTTCAAGCTTTCTGATTGAATTGTCATTCAGCATTTTTCCCAAAGCAACCGCCTCATTCGGCGCCTGTCCCAGTTTTCTCAGCAATTCTGATGTCGCGCCGATTTTCAGGCTGTTTTGCTCCAGCCATTCCATGTCCTTTATTTTTCGCCTCATCAAATCAGGCGTAACTTTCGGGTCGAAAATATCTTCGCCGATGGCCTGTGCCCGCAGCGCTTTTCCTCTGGCCTCATAAAGGTTTCTCGCCTGTTTATACTCTGGCGCAATTTTGTCCATCTGCTTTAAGAGCTCGTTTTTCTGCATGGTCAGGCGCATAACCGTCGGCATATGTCCCGCCCGTTTGGCGTCCTCAATCATTTCGCCCAAATTCTGGTTTACCTGATCCAGAATATTAAAGTCCGTATCCGCCGCATTTCTCATCTCGCGAGAAAATTCCGGGTTGCGTCTTATTTTCTTAATTTCATTCTGAATCAGGTCGTTATCCTTGACATATCGCCCCAGAGGAGATATATTTTTATTATTGAGGCTCTGAACGTCAGAAAGTCGCGGAGCCTGCCGCAGGGATCCGGTTTCCGGACCTAGCGATGAGGGATATACAGAAGACGAGTAAGTCTGTGTCGGATTAAAAGAAAGGTCAGACTGATGCTGTCCGCGCCCCTCCAGAGCCTCTCTCATTTTTTGATAATGATTTTTCAGATAATCGTTTTCTTTCAAATACGCACTTTTGACAACCGTTCCGCCGTTGGCCGGATCCCGGCTGATAAAGCCAAGATTGGAAACCTTTTCTTTCGGACTGATAACCGCCTGAATATGCGGATATTTGCTCGCATCCACAAGATTGTTCGGATTATAAAAGGTGTCAAACACCATGTCCGCCACTTCTTCCGGTTTCATCTTATCGCTGACAATACGCTTGTCATACAGCTTTTTAACCACATTCAGCGGAATTTTCATGTCCGGGGTCAGCGGCGGTTCGCCGTTAGTTGCCCTGATTTCATTAAGCTGTGCCAATTTTGCCGGATTCATGCGGCCAAATTCAATATTGCTGAACTTTTGTGCTTTCAGGCGGCCGCCCAGTTCTTTGCTGCCTTTTTTGCCCAGCGCGTAAGCGTCCAAATCGCCGATTTTGCGCAAAGCATCATACAACGGTGTCGCCTTGGCCTTGGTCGTTTCTACCAAATCGTCAATATTGTCATACTTGTTGCCGCGACCGAAACTGAGTTCAATGTTTCGTCGCGTTACGGCCGGCCGCTCATCGGCCAGCTGAGCTAAACGGTTTTCAATCAGACTTGCCGCATCGGGAGTCTGCTGTCTGGCTGCCTGTGCTGCCTGCAAAACCTTATCGTCTCCGGTTGCCAAAACATTTGAGCCGTACTTTTGCGCCTCATAAGCCATATTGCGCAGATTTTTCTCGCCCGCCGCTTCCGTCAGGGCCTGCACCGCTCTTTTACGGGCTCTTTGCGCCGGCAGTGCCGCATCATAAAGCCATCGCAGGCTTTTCCCTGCCGCCGGCAGCAAAGGAGCCAAAGCCGCGCTTGCCAAACCGCCCACCGCCGCGTTTTCAGGAACATCGCTCAATCTTTCCGAATCTGCCGCCGCCTGTATGCCGCCCTCGATTCCGGCTGTTGATGCAAACAGTTTTGCCCCTTTCAACCCCTTATCGGCCACTGCTTTATAAATAGCTTTCGGCGCAGCGCCGGTCAGGTTTCCGGCAACCTCCAGCCCAAACGCTGCCAACGGATGATTCCCGGCAAAATCTTTTCTTGCCTTTTCCGAATCCCCGGCAATTTCGTTATACCTGTCCTTCCATACCTGCGCAAAAGACTTGTCCGTCAGCAAAGCATCCATCGGAGCCGCGCCAAGAGCGTTTATAACGCCCCCGACCTTGTCAGCCAAACCCAGCGACCCGCCATGCGTAAAGGAAGAAACAGCACCTAACGTCGCCTCATGACTAGACTGCGGCTGATAATTACGCACATCTTCAATACTGACGCCCTCACTGGCAATATATCCGTCAATATCTTCTTCCGGCGCTTTCATCGCCGCCATTTTTGCCACATTTTCCTTAATTCTTGCTAAATCAGCCATTTTTACCTCAAACCATATTTTGATTTATAATCATCAACCCGCCCCATCGGTTGGTCTTCTCCCAGATAATCTTTTCGGAAATTCGCAATTTTCTGTTTAATCCGCGCTTCGCTGTCAAAAGGACTGATTGTATACCGATAGGCGTTCGCTTCTGCCGCCGAGTTCAATTCAGAACCGGTCAAACCGGTTGCTTGCAGTTTTTGTCGCAGCAGAGCATTCATTTGCGAATTTGCAGTTTCAATATCGGTATAATTCTCTCCCGACTTTCCTGCCGGATTCAATCCAAGCCATTCAAGCGTCGCCCCAATTTTTCCAATTCCGTTACCGCTGTCTGCGGCAATCTCGGCCCGGTCAAGCGCTGCCGAGACAGACGGACGCATAGCTGCCGTTGCCTGCTCTCCCTTAAGCGCCGCGGCTTTGTCTTTTCCGGCCTGCTGTAACAAGGCTTCGTCATATTTTTTATTTCCGGTTAACGGAACGCCAAGCGATGCTGCCAAATCTTGGTTGCCGACCTGCTGTCCGCCGTCCAGCATGGCCTTTGCTTTTGCCAGTCCCAGAGCGTTTTGATTCATCTTTTCCAGCTTTTCCAAATCCCACTGATGTTGCTGTTCTCTGTCGGCAACGGCCCATTCCCGCTGCTGCTGGCGCTGTGCCTGCGCCAGCCGGTTGGCATAAAAAGCCGCCGGGTCAACAGCCAAGGCCGCCTTATCAATCTGCTCCTGATCGCCGCTTCCCAAAGCCGCCGCCAAGGCCTCCCGGCGCGAATCATCCAGCGCTTTGTCTTTTGCATGCGTATATGCGTTCAGCGCTCCTGCCCAGTCAATACCCTGAATTGGCTGCGGCTGATAGCTTTGCAGCGAGTTTATGATGTCTCTGTCTCGGTTAAACTGTCTCATTTTCCACTCCTCATATTAAACCGCAGCAGTGGCAGCTCCTGCACCAGCAGCACCTGCGGGACCAGCCAAAGCGGCTCCTGCTGCTATTGCCCCGGCTTTCAAAGCACCATTTATAAAGCTATTAACGCCAGAAGCATTTGCGCGTTTCGCGGCCTGCTGCTGGTTATAACCGCTGGTCAGCAAATTAGCCATGGCCATATTTTTGTCATAATCACTCATCGAATTTGACAACAGGTTCCAAATCTGGTTCACATATCCGGTCTGTGCATTGTTGCCGAAGTTTCCCGCGTTGATCTGGTCGTTCAAACTCTGGCTGAAAGCGTTTTGCCCAGCCAGCGTCGCATTGTAGGCGGCCAAATTGGTCGCGTCGTTCTGGTTATTCTGCAGGTCGGTCATCGCCCGTTGGTAGGCTTCGCTTCCCGGTGTCAGCCCCTGATTAATCAGCCGCGTCTGCAAATCATCCGTTTGTTGCTCATAAATTGGCGTCGTCTTGTCAAGATACGACTGAAAAGCCGCCGCTTCCGCCCGCTGTCTGGCCTCGTCAGATCCGTCAACGCTCCAGTTCCAGTCGCCCAGATTGCCGCTCTCGCTCATCTGTTTTGCCAAATCCTGAAAATTACTGTTGACCTCATCAAAATCAGCGGTATCAATACCGCTTAGATAACTCAAGCCCATCAATATGCCGGGGTTCATTTTTGTACTCTGACCGCCTAAACTCATTTTTCTCTCCATTTGCATTCATTTTTCAACATTCCTAACAGATAACAGTCTTCGCCGCTGCTGCGATAGCAGCGCAGAAGCCCTTCCGTCTTGAAACCAAGCCCTTTAACCAGTTTCAGACTTTTCACATTATCCCTGCTCACAATAATATTAATCCGATGACAGTTCATGCCGTCAAAAGCCAGACCAAAAACTGTCTTCAGCACTTTTCGGCTGCACCAGTGCTTGTCGACGGTATAAATCGTCCACCAAAGCGAACCGTCTTGCAGCCCATGATAGATCAGACCACCGACGGCCCGGCCGCCGTAAAGAAATCCAAGCGTAAAATTTTCGCCGATTTCCTGCACGCCGACGCCCAGTCCCCGGCAAACCCAGGCGGCTATAATTCCGTCCCGGTCGGCCACGATCTTACATGATGCCGGTTCCGGTCTGGTACCTGATTCCCGTGTCATACCACTCAATAACGTTTCCTTTCGTTTTCGTCTTAAAAACCACCGAAGCCTTAAATCCGGTTGAGCTGTTGGCAATCCACTGACTGCGGATCTTCGTCGTTTTCAGCGTACTCCACTTGGTGCCGATCGGGTTGCCGCTGCTCGACCATTTGGCCTCGTTCCACTTTGTCTGGCCGATTGTGCCGATGTTTGAAAAATAGTTCACATTCCGGTCTTCAAAGTCCATATTGGTGTAAATCGTCAGCTGATAGTTGGTTGACGAACGCGTCTTGGGGTTCAAAAGCACCACTTTTTTTAGCTGATCCGTGCCAAAGTTTGTATATGCCTGCTCAATATGTCCCTCAATCAGCACACCGTTGTCCGAATATGAGTTGTCAAACAAAAAAACACTGTCGTCAGAGCCGAAGAACATTTTGTTTTCAAATTCTTCCCAGCAAAAGGCGCGGATATTTGTAAACCGGCACCAGGCACCGGTATTAATGTTAATCACATGCTGCTCAAACTGCTGGCTGACCGGCACGTTAAAAATACCGTATCCCTTTTTGGAATAGATAATCCCCTGCCAACCCTCCTTGTCTTTGTTGTTTGCCGTACGGTCAAGTACCAGACCGCGGATCGTGTCGCTGAATGCAATCTGGGAGTTTCCGGCATTGTTTGAACTCAGCGCCTTGCTGAGCGGAATATACCCGTCTTCCGAAATAATCACGATATCGCCCTGAAACGGCATCACGCAACGATAGCCTATCGGCTTGCTCATTTTATAAGAGCCTTTCAGTGCCCAGCCTTCAGCCGAGTTCGGATTACTGCCCGTATAGAGCAAAACCTCGCCTTCCGAGGTTATAAACACGGTCATGTCGTCAATACCGGCACCGCCGTCAATCGTCCAGTTTGCCACGGCCACCAGCTGGCCGCCCCATTTTGCCACCGCCGACAGGTCAAAAGCCTTCAACTCGCCGGAAACATTGCCGGCCAGCGCCGCATACCAGACTTTCAGCGTGTTTTTCTCAACAAACCACAGAAATTCCTTACTGACGGCGCCGGCAATAATCCGCTGCGGCTGCAAACTCTCGTTCTCAAATCCCCAGTCTTCAAAATGCTCAGCATCCGCTTCGTCAATATAATAGACTTTCGGCGTATCCATTCCGTTCATAAAATACAGATAATTCTTATACTGAACTGTCTGGCAGCGCGTTTCCGTAAAAGATACACCCTCATAAGCCCTGACGTATGCCGGCGACGAAACATTAAACGCCTTGTGGTCATATAAGGCAATCAACCGGTTGTTCAGCGGCTTTTTGTAACTTACCAGCGTTTCAACTTTGGCGCTGTTGTCCGTCTCGCTGCCAAGCTTAACATAGGGCACATATCCCGGCCGCAGAATAATCTTGTTGTCCAGCGGAATATAATTATCCATCCTGATTGCATATGCGGGGCTCATTGTGCCGAGCGAATCACGCGCATTCAGACCGCCGATCGGTGCCGGCAGAATGAAATCGCGCGATTTAACGCTGCGGCTGACTGGTCTTCGCTGCATTGACAAACACCTCCCCGTCGCCGTAATCCGTCAGAAACGCCGGCCCGGCCAGATTAATGTCCTTGGTTGCCAAACCGGTTCCGAACTTCTTTTTGAGCTCGCGCTCATATTCGTTAAATTCTTCGGTATAATCCATCCCGTTTCTTTTCAGCCAGCGCCAGATAATGCCGAGCTTAACCACATACGGGTCAAAAACCGGAATATCCGAGTTTTTGGTTAGTCTGGGTTTCTCCTCGAAAGTCCTGTCAGCCAGACAAACGGCGTTGGACCGATACTGGAAGACGATTTTTATTCCCGGCGCCGGCGGCACCAGAAACTTTATTGCGTTATTTTGAATTTTAAATTTGACGTCAATGCCCGGACAGTTGAAATACTTTTCCCGCATCCAGTCTTCCGGCGTAATCGCGCCGATAACTTTCTCCATCTGGTCTTTGATGAAGACGGTATTGTTCAAAATGGCATAAAAATCAGGCACGATATTGTCCAGCGGATAAACCGTCTGATTCGCCACCGTCAAAAGCGTTGCTTCTTTGGTCAGATCCTGCCAGTCGCCGTAGCGCATCAGCGAATCCAGCTCGGATTTTGCCACGCTCAGAAAAATCGCATTATGCTGCGAATTGACATCAAACAAATCCGTCGGCCGCTGTGTCGAAGTAATATCGGCCACTTCCTGGCATATTTCCAGAATCGAACTCATCGGCTACTCCTTGCTTTTGGCCTTCGCCGCGTCTTCCAGAACTTTTATCTTTTCCTTGAGCTTGGCAATTTCGGCCTTATAAGCGGCTTCTTTCTTTTCAAACTCTACCAAAGCGCCGTTTCCTCTGGCATTCTGCAAAAATTTGACCGCCAGTTCCCGTTCGCTGACAATATTGAGGTCTGTTGCCTTGCTCTCGTCAATTCCGGCCAAAGCTTCAACCGTGAAAATACCGCGCACTTTCAGGCTGTCGATCTGCGCTGCCGTCAGAAAAGCAAACTGTTCCAGCGGACTGCCTTTTTCTTTCTGTTTTTTTGCCAGCAGATAACGGTTATATTCTACCGGAAAACGGTTCATTTTCTCGGCATCGGCGGGCTGGTCATACACATCGCAGTTGTTGTCCTTCAGGCGTATTTCCACAAAGGTTCGGTCTTCAAATTCCGGCAAACCGTCTTTGGTCAGGTTTCCGGTTTTGACCGAACGGTCGTAAAACCTTGCAAAAACGCCCTCCTCGCGCTTGCTTTTGTTCAACAAATCCTGAAAAGCGGCAAAATCGGCATCATACATAAAATTCTCTCCTTAAAAGAAAGGGGCGGTTTGCTGCCGCCCCGGTTGAAGTTGAACTATTCGCTCTTGTTGATCAAGACACCCTGCAGAGCCGCATTAGACATCGTCATATTGCCGGCCCAGCCGATAATCTTGTAGAGTGCATCCTGATTGATGGCCATACGGTCGCCGCCGATTACCTTCATGTTGCGGTCCTTGTGCGGACGCAGATAAATGTAATTGGTGTTCAGGAAGTACATATGCCCGGCCGGACAGTTGCCGCCCTGACCGCCGTCATAAATGACGTCGGTTCCTTTGTATTTCAGGGTCTGGAAACCGGCATCGGCCAGTTTCGGATCACTGAAACGCTGCAGCGGCGTCAGCCCCTGCTCATAGAGCGAATACATCGTATCATCGGCCACGATCAGATCCGGCTTGTCGGTTCCGCGGCTCAGGCTCAGATACATGGCGTCCATTGCCGGACGGATGGTCTCCGAGGTCAAAGCCGCCGCGGAAGTCGTCGCCTTGTTGCGCCAGAACTCGTTACCCGAGGTTGCGCGGTTAATGCCGCCGACGGTTCCGGTTGCCGGCGCATCCGCCACCAGCAGCTTCAGACCGCCGATTGCCTTGCCGGAGGATCCGGTGCCATCACCGTAAATCGCGGCCGACATCTGGTTCATCATTGTCTTTCTGGCGTTTTCAATGCGCTTTTCAAACAGATCAATCATCTGCTCGCGGCCGGAGTTTTTCAGCATGTCTTCGCCCGAAATCGCCACCGGCACGGCGCAAAGCTTCATGGCATATTCTGCCGATGTAAACAGCTGTTTCGGCGTATAGTCAATGGCGTCATAGCCCGAATACCAGACCATATCGCCTTCGCCGTATTCCAGTTCTTCCAAAATCTTGGAACCGCCGGAAATCGGGCGGATTTTGTTTTTTGCCTTCAAACGGCTCAGCAAAGCGTTGTTGTCCGAGACGTTGTCGGCAAGCTTACCCGTTCTGTTTTCCAGAGTCGTGGTAAAAATGTCGTCATAACTTGAGTTAGGACTTGCCATTTTGGTTTCTCCTTAAGTTAAAAGATTAAAGTCCCTGAGCGTCAAACTGCTGCTCCAGCAGATCGCGGGTAGACAGTTCCGGCTTGGCGGCCGCGGCTTTGCCCTTCGGATCAAAACCGGCTTCTTTGGCCTTCGCCGCTTCCTCGACCTTTTTCTTCAAGGCGGCGTCCTGCCGGGCCGAAATCATCTTCTCCTGCACTTCCGGCACCAGCCACACCGCTTTGGCATAAGCGTCTTCAATATCCTTGGCCATGCGGGAGTTCAAAAGCTGCCCCATCACATTTTTAACGCTGTCAAAATGCGGATGTTTCGGATTTCCGTTCTCATCCTTGGCCTCGATAAAATTATTGATGGTCTGGTTGGCTTCGGCCTGCCGCTGGCTGGCTATCATTCCGTTCAAAGAACTGAAATTCTGTTCCAGACGGCTTATTTTCTGCAACAGCGGATTGTTCTCAGTATTGTTTTCCGTTTCCAAACTGATGCCGTAAGCTTCGGCCAGCTTTTTGATCGTCCCCTGCGGATCCTCTGCAAAAGCATCGTCAACTTTTGCCAAAGCCTCAATCCAATCCTGCGGCTTGGCAAAACCGGCTTTAGCCAGTCGCTCCTGCCGGGGCGTCAAAACATTGTCCAACCACTTATAACCGTTCAGTCTGTTTCCAAAATCGCTGAACCCGCGTTCAACTTCCCTTTCCCGCTCGGTCAGATATTTCCGCCATTCGGGCGACAAGGTTTTGAACTGTTCGGCATATTCTTTTTTGTAACTTTTAGGAGCGTCCAGATATTCGTCAACGGTTGAAGCCGCCGCGGCTTCCTGTTCTCCCGGGTTACCGCCTGTCATATCCTGGCTTTGCATTGCTGCCGAAGCCGGATCCTGATCCTGCAAAATTTCACTCATTCCATATTTTCCTTTTGTAATTACGCATAAATTCCGCCCAGAGGTCGTCTCTTTGGGCTTTTTCATTACGCAGACGAACATTCTTGCGATATTCGTCCGAATAATCCTGTGCCAAAGCCAGATTGTTGGCTTTCATAAACTTCTCAACTTCGGCCGGCGTTTCGGCAACGCTGCCGTCCGGCAGTCTGAACGCTTCAAACATCAGAATCCTTTCACATATCCGGTTGAAATATTCGCCGTCACCGCATTTCCCGCCGCGATCTGCTCCTGTTTCAGGGCAAACTGCATCTCCGCCTCTTTGTTCTGCATGGCCACCTTGTTGTCTTCAATCTGTTTTTTGAGTGCCAGTTCCTGACTTTTAATCTGGTTCTGCTCTTTCTTAACCGCAAATTCCTGCGCATTTTTCTGCGCCTGATTCTGCACGGCCAGAAGCTGCGGATTCGGCTGCGGCGGCTTGGGCTGACTGAGTTGGCTGCCGATTTTGGCAAAAGTCTGTTCGATAACCGATTCAAACTGTCTGGCATTCGGCAAAGTCGCCACCACGGAAATCATCATCTGCTTGTATAAAGGCAGCAGCAGCGGCTGTGCCGAAATAACCTCGAAGGCAATTTTAACCATGTCATTAATGGCTTTGACGGTCTCCATGGCCTTCTGCGCCTCGGCATCCTGATTAAAAGCCGTATCCGTTTCAATTCCGAGCGCCATGCCGCTCAGTTTTTCGGCCTTCAGATACTGCACGGCTTTCCCAACCACCTCCGGCGGATAAACATCGTTTTCCGGCAAAAACCCGGCCAGAGTTTCTTCAGAAAAACGCTCGCAGATAATTTCCGCCTTGATTTTAAACAAATCGGTCAGAAACCGCTGCATATCGTTCTGACGGTCCTGATTGCGAAGCGAGCCAAAGTTCGTCTTTTGCTTAACGGCGGTAGCCGTCTCGTTCGGGTTTGAATTTCCGCGCATAATGTCGGATACGCCGGTCAGTTCAAAAAGCTCGGCTTTCAGCTGCTGACGCCGTTCCGAGAGCTGTTTCAGGACGTTCAGATACTGCTCGATGGGCGCAAAATCTATAATTCCGCGCAAACCGCCGGCATCCCGGAGCTTGTCAAAATCAGGGATGGACACCAGTGTCACGTCTTTGTTCAGAATGTTTCCGAGTTCCGGGAAAGCGCTGTCATAAGCACCGCTTACTTTCAGCGCCTTCATCGTCAGTTTCATCCGGTTGGTTACGCCGTCCAGTTCGTCCAGCAAAGACTTTATTTCCGCATAATCCGGCACCGGCAGCAGCGAATCATTGCGCTGCGTGGCAAAAATAGGTTTCGGAAAAGGAAAAAATCCAGGCAGTTTAAGCAAATCGTCGCTGACTTTCAAAAACTTTGTCTTGCATTCTTTCGAAATCCAGTAGATTTTCGCGGTTTCCCTGTCCCAAACCTTGTAAATCAGCGTATCTTTGCCCTGATAATCTTTCTCGCCCGGCTCGACAATCAAATTCCTGACTTCTTCGCCAAAAGCGTCAATTACCTCCTGTTTTGTCATCCAGATTTTGCGAGCCGCCCAGCCGGCGTCTTCCCAAATTCCGACCTTTTCGCTGTCCGCCAGAAAATCGGCCGGATCGAAATATGAAGTTACGACGCGCTCTGAACGCTTGATTTCGCTGATTTCTCCGTCAACCTCGGCCGACTGCATCTCCGCTTCATACTTTTCTTCCAGAATCCCCATGCCGGAGATCAGAAAATCATTGCGCGCATACTTAACCGCGCTGTCAAAATCAAACTGGTCCAAATCCCAAACCAGCGCATTTTCAATAATCCGGCAGGCCGCGGCAATAACCGGATCAGAGTTTTTCTCCCGGCGGTCTGCATAAGGACGCGGCTGTTTGAAATACAAAAAAGGCTTCATGATTTCCACCGAAGCCCAAAAAATGTTGTGTTTATTCTTGTTTTTCTCGTTGCCATAATATTTTCTGGTCTCTTCAATCAAATCATGGAACGGCTTCCAGTATTCCTCGGCCCGGCTCAGCTTTTTCTGCCAACGATCCACACGCTCGGCTTCGGTCATGTCAAAATCATCACTCATCGGTCAAAATCCCCAGCAAAGAGCTTTCCCGCACCACAACCACATCGGGATCATAGGTCGGCAGCTCGTCAAAAACATGAAACAAAACCCGGTCGCCAAGCTTAATGTCTGCTTTAACATCCGGGCCTATTCCTTCAACCGTTCCAATTGTCCGCTCGGTCTCATGCCCGTCTGTCAGAATAATTCCGCCTTCGGTTTTTTTCTCCTGCTTGTCCAGCCGAATAAAAACCCTGTCCAAAACTGCTTTTACCATTCTGTTTCCCTGCTCCCCACATCCTTAAAAAGTTGTTCAAAAGTTACTTGCCCGTTGCCGTAAAGCCGCGGCCTTCCATTGTCAAAAACCGGTTCAGCGAAGGTCAGCGCCAAAGCGTCGGCCTTATCCGGCGACCGACCGATTCTTTCGCGGAATTTGTCTTTGTCTTCAAGCTGCAGCTGGTCTTGCGCAATTTTGACCCGCTCCACGCCGCAGAGTTCGTCAAAAAGTTCCTCGTCATCAGGCAGTTGCACAGGCAAATCGCCGCGCAGCCACTGATTGACACCGTCCCACATTTCCGCCCGCTTGTTTTTGTAACGGTCGTTCAAAATAGCCTTGCCGCCGAAGTTGATTCCCTTGACAACTTCGCCAAAACCGCGGTGTTTCAAAATATCATAGACGCCGGCGCCGGAATTTCCCAAATCCAGAAACAAGCGCTGCGGCTGATAATCTTTGATGAAACGGGTTGCCAAATCGGCCAGTTCAACCGTATCAAAGCCCCTGACCACATGCAGCCGGTAACACCAGCGCCCTTTACGGAAACAAAAAACGCTGCGATCCGTTCCGCAGCGCGCAATATCCAGCCCGATGACCAACGGCGACGTCGAACCGTCCATTTTTGGTTTCATGGCTTCCCTCACCGTCTTGCTGTTAATCAGCTTATAATCGCCCTGCGATACCGGCTCGCCCAGCCAAATATGGCAGTAATCGTCAAAATCGCGTTTCTTGCATTTGGCAGCCTGCGTTTTAATCTCTTCCGGGCAGAACGGATTGTCATAATAATTGACCTTGCGCACCAGCGTCCGCTCGTCCGGATTCGCAGCCACCAGTTTCCACAACGGATCGTTTTCTTCCATCCGGTTCATCGAAATCCAAATCTCCGAACCGTCCTTGCGAATGGTCGGATCCAAAATTTCCCAGCTTTTTTTGGTAATTGTCTGCGCTTCCTCAATCCAGCAAATATCCACGCCTTCCAGCGATTTGATGTTCTGGGCGTTCTGGTCGCGCAATCCCTTAAAAATAATCCGGCTTCCGGTTACCAGATTATCAATCCGGTCTTCATAAGCTCTGAAATCGCTTAAACCATAATAATCAATCCGGTCGCATAAAAGCTTATAGACAGAATCCTTGATAGAATCCTGAATTTCACGAACACAGGCGACAAAAACCTTTTTTTCCCGCGCCCGCATCAGCAGGCTGTCTGCGAAAGCAAAAGACTTGCCACCGGCGCGCCCGCCATAATAGAATTTATAACGCCGGTTTTCTTTCAAAAGCGGCCTAAACGGGGTCGGTATCGTTACCTTCACGGTTTCCATTCTCTTCCCCCTCGTATCCGACCAGCGCCTGTTTAAGCGTCATCGTCACGTCGCTTTTTTCTTTCCAGTTACCTTCAAAGGCGTTTTTCAGAATAAAATCGGCCTTGTTGCCGGGAATCCCTTCGGCACACTGGCGAACCCAGTAGGCTTCGACAACTTGCTTGTAATAATCAACCAGCGGCTTGAACGCCGGTTTGTCGCCATAGTCATAAAAGGTCGTTTTGGTAATGCCGGCAAAGGTACAGAAGTCCTCAATCGTCGTCGGCGCCGGAATGTTGGCCGTCACGACGCCGGTTTTGGTAACCTTGTCCACCGTCCGGCTCTCGCAGGCTTCCAGAAAGGCGGCAATTCTCTCGGCCATGTCCTTCGGCGACTTAAAAGCCCTCGGCCGGCCGCCCAGCAATCCCCATTTTTTGAAGTCGGACAGATATTCGTCTTTCGTTTTTGCCATTTTTCAAACTTTCCCATAAAAAAAACCGCTTTTAACAGCGGTTTCAAACTTCCATGAAAGCCTTGTATTTCTAAGGCTTCCGCTTAATAAAACAATCGCGCGCGCATATTTTCGGGTAAGAAAACCACAAAGCGGCGGCATTTAGTCCTCGTTTCCAAAGCGCCAGTCCGCCTCCTCTTCGGCAAAAACCGGATTTTCAATCGCTTCTTTGAGCCAGAGCAGTCCGGTCTCAACATACTGCCTGGCAAGTTCCGTTTTTTTCCTGTCCACAACCAGCCAGGGCTTGTTCTCGGCAAGGCTTGTCAGCGCCCGGATTTCATTGCCCAGCTTTTCGACCTGTTCCAGCAGCCCCTGCTGATATGCCGTCATTTTTATTTTCATTTTTTATCCTTGCCCGCAATAAAGAAAAGCCCTGCGCGGGGACACAGGGCTTTGGCAGATACAAAAGACCCGCCTAAAAGGAGAAAGGCGGGCATAAAAAATGAGAAACTGTATACTCACAATTTCTCACTCTACGAAAATACTAAAACACCCTGTGGATAATGTCAAGCATAAAAATTATTTTTTTACCAGATTCCCAACATCCGCCCGCAAACCGGAAGTTCCAGCCCCAAGATCAATACTGTTGCTTCCGGCCGGCGGCCGGCTTTGACTGACTGCCACAGTCCCACGCCCAAAAAAAACAGATAGTACCCGCTTATCCAATCCATGTTTTACTCCTTTTGTCATTTTTTATCAGACCCTCAGTAAATATCGACAAATTATCCGTTTTAAACCCTCAACAGAAAATTTTTTTGTCTTTCCGAAACCAAATCGCCGCACAAACCGCCTTGCCGAGCTTGCCAAAATTGCCGGCAACGGCAATTTTCCCTTTCCCCGTCCCTATCCGTCATCCTCGGACCAATTCCGGCTAAGCCTTTCCCCCAAACTTATCCACACCATCACTTTTCCCCGCTTTTCCCTTCCCGTCCTCATTTTCCGTCCCTTTCCCCAAACTTATCCACAACCTGCCCAATCCCTTTCCCCCTCGTCCTCCCCCTTACCCTTATCCCAAACCCGGGATATTTTTATTTTTTTTCTTTTGCTTCTTTTCTTTTTTTTCTTTTTGCTTTTCCGACGATTATTGAAAAAAGCGTAAAAATCCTTATGTCGGTTTTGACTGAAAAAATCCGACTTTCCGGAGCCTTTCGGCTCTTTCTGTCTCCCATCGCCGGCGACAAAGCCTTGACCTTGCCGCAACCGATATCCGGAGGCCTGAGTTCCCGTTTTGGCTCACCTGCACCCACGCCGCGGGGAGGCCGTAAAACTATGGCTTATATGTGGAATAATACCAAAATAATACCGTCTTTGCCTGTCTTTCTCCTTTTCTTATTTTTTTCATCGTCGTTTTCTTATCAATCGCTCATTCAGGTCATTTTTTCCTCCTCAGACAATAAAATCGCACCAAATCGTCAAGCCCGGCGCAAAGCAGTTTTGCCTCGCCGGCGACAATCATTTTCCCGTCCAGGCATACCCTTTCCACCACTTTGCGGCATTCCGGGCGGATAGCCTGCATAGCGCGGATAAAACGCTCTTCTGCATCATCCATATATTCCGGCCGCCGGAAGTTTCCGCCGCCGGCAACCCTGCTCTTCCGCATATCCTGCGCCTTGGCGGTTTCCGTGCCCGACTTCGCATGATCGGCAGACAAACGTTTTCCGGCCGTCAGCCGGTTCAGCGCCGTATGCAGCCAGAACGGCCGCCGAAACCGGCGCAGCCAGTTCGTCTCCTCATAAATGACTTCCAGCGTCGTACGCATATAATAAGTTCCGTCGTCGCGCCGTATAAAACCCTTTTTCCGCAGTTCTTCCGGCGATATATAGGTCTCATCGTCAAATCGCATTTTCTTTCTCCAATCAAAATTTGCCGCCCGGGATTACAACCCGGCCGGCAGATGATCGTCTATGGCGCTCGAAAGACTTGTCGCGCCGGTTTCGGCCGCTTTTCGGTCTCTTTCTATTTTTTCCAGCTGTTTGCCGTAATACCGCCGATTATTGGCGTCAATCAGATCGCGCGCAAATGTAAACAATGTAATTGCGGTGGGGTTTAGCTTCCGCCCCGCAGCCGGTTTCGGAATCGTCTGCGGCAACCCGGCTTCTTCGTTGGCCAGCCAGCGGTAATCATAGGCTATCATCAAATCAATCGTGTCGATGATAATGTCGCGCGGACAGTTTTTCAGACCGCTCCAGATCGAATAAGGCAGAACCACCGCCGTTTTGTTAACTGTCTTTTTAAAATTCCCCGCCATGCTCAAAATCCTTTTGTATAAATTCCTTCTTGTTCATACTCAAACACCAGTTTATGCGCCGGAAGCCCAAAGACGCTTTCCAGCTCGAAAACAACCGGCAGACTGATGTCTTTCTGTAAATTGTGGCGAATTTTCGAAAACAGAACGTGTTGAGCATCGTCCAAACCATGCCGCCGCGGCAGCTCCAACAAACGGCGCAGATTGACGCGACATGGCTTATATCTCCCATAATCGTACGAACAACCACTCAGCAGATACGCCACGCTCACATCCAGCGCGGCGGCAATTTTATTTAAGGTTCCGATTTTCGGCGTCCGCGCAGAGCCTACGATATTTACCCATTGCGTAGCATTCCGAAAAGTCTTTTTGCCCAACGCATACGACGACCAGCCTTTCTTTGCTGCCTCCTCACAACAGCGGTCAACCACCGCCAGCCCCCGATAATAGTCATTTCCCCTGTATGCTGCCATTTCACTCCCTTTTCTTGTTTGTCATCCTCTTTTATCGCCACCCTCGGCCAATTCCAGCTAAGCGTTTCCGTCATCTTCGGGCTTGTCCCGGAGATCCGGAAACGCAAGCCTCATTGCTTTTCCTCGAAAAAACTGTCACCGGCAGTTTTTTTTCTTCGGCAGGCCGACAATCCATGCAGCAAGCCTCATTGCTTTCCTCTTAAAACCTTCCGACGCAACTGCCAAATTCGCAGTTCCATCCGCAGCCGCCACCAAAATTCACGCATTGTTTTCACAAATCCAAGGCTTTGCAGTAGATTTCCAGGAGAAGTTCCTTTTCGTCGCGGTCGGCGGCATCCATTTTGCGGAGCTTGAGAATTTCTCGCATGACCTTTACGTCGAAACCGGCAGATTTGGCTTCGGCGAAAATGTCGCGGATGTCTCCGGCAATCGCTTTTTTCTCTTCTTCCAACCGTTCAATGCGCTCAATCAGAGAGCGCAGCCTGTCTACGGCAATGCCGCCAATTTCTGCGTCTTTTGCCGCCACCGGTTCAAAAACCGGCTCCTGCGGATCATCTTCCCGTTGCAAAACCTTACCCAAATTCGGATTACCACTCATTTCTTTTCTCCTTTTTCCCAAAACCAAACCAAAACGCGGAAATATAAAAACACTTCCACAATCCACCAAACGGCACCAAGCAAAAACGGCGCAAAAACCAGCCACCAGTTTATTTCCAAAACACCGGCCTGCTTAAAAACCGCCAAAAGCACACAGAAAAAACCCAGCCAGCTAAGATTCAAGCCCCTTCTCCCGTTCAAAATCTTCCACATTCGGATTATTATCCATTTTTTCTCCTTTCCTGTTGACTTCCATATTTCTATCCGCCAAAATTTCAGGCGGAGGTTCAAACATGGATTATTTAAAAAATATTTTTAATTGGTTTGTCGATATTTTGACAATAAACCAACGGCTCAAAAAACTTGAACAAATACATAATGAACATGGCAGACACCCAGCCGACATTTGCCCGTCCTGCGGCAATCATTCTCTTTACCAGGAAAGTGAATTTGTCTATGTAAGCTGCATAAATTACACTTTCACTTATGTTCAGAATATCTGGAGCAAATGTCGCTCTTGTCATTATAAACATATTGTTAAATCCTCTACCATTCAGACCCGAAAAGAAATTACTTAAACCTTTCCCTTATCAACTGTGCGCACTGTTGCATTCTATTGGCGCACCAATCGGCTTCGGCCGGTGTCAGAATTTTTGCTACGCGGTGCCGTAAATACGGAATTTCAATTTCAATCATCACACCGGCTTTTCCACCATTTCGGACCGCCGAAATTTTGAATTTTGTAAAGAATGGGTCAAAACTCTCAACTTTTGGATCTTTGTTCCACTCAACAGTCATGCTTCTCACTCTCCTTCCGTTCAAAATCTTCCATCCACCGTAAAACCTTTTCCTGTGTTTCTTCGCGACACTCGCGACCATGACGCACTCGCCATACAAAACTGCCGTCTCCCATAACCTTAAGCCCAAAAGCCGAGGCTTTAAGAGAATTTCTCTGCAAAAAAGCCTCTATAAAATTCAAAAAATCAATTTTTTTCATATCGTCCTCCTACAATAGATCTATTGTTATTAAACAATAAAGTCAATAGCTTTTTAACAATAAATAACAACTTGAAAAAATTGTAAAAATACAATATCATATTTTTATGATGAATCCTGACGATATAAGAACGCATATTTTGTCCCTCATCGAGGCGCGAAAAATGACTTTAAACGACCTCTCTCTCAAGATTGGCCGCAATCAAACATATCTTTTTCAATACCTGATGAAGGGTGTCCCCAAACGACTAAACGAAATAGACCGCAGAAAATTAGCCGAAATACTAAACGTACCGGAGCAAGAACTTACAGACATACCTCTTCTGCCCGCTCATCAGCTTGGCACCGCTGTCGCTGCCGATAAAATTGCTTCGGCAGTTTCTTCATGGTTCAAAAAGCCGTTGCCGGAGACCGTAGAAATAGCTATGTTGGACGTTTCCGCCTGCTGCGGCGCCGGCACCGACAACCCCGAAGAAAACGTAGTCGGCATTTGGCAAATGCCGCTGACCGATTTCAAAAGCATAACCGCCGCCAGCCCGGAACATATAAGAATTGTTCGCGCTGTTGGCGACAGCATGCAGCCAACTATTAATGACGGCGATTTTGTTTTTGTTGACACCTCTTCGCAGTCAATGACTTCGGATGGCATCTATGTCATTTCCAGCGCCGCCGGATTGGCCGTTAAACGACTGCAAAACAGCTTTACCGGCGACGTCATCGTCCGCTCGGACAATAAAGCCTACGATCCGCTTTCTTTCAGCCTTTCCGACCTGCATTTGCTTGGCCGTGTCGTCTATATCCTCAACGCCAAAAAAGTTTAATAACTTTTAATTCTCATTTGCCGCCTTCGGGCGGTATTTTTTTATCCAAAAAAAAAACAAGCCAAATCAAATACTTATTCTTTGTTGAATAAAAACAACAAACTTTATTGTCAAAACACTATTGACTTATTGTTTATTAGCGATATATTAATTGTAAATTAACAATAACAAATTAGGAAATAAACGATGTCAAAATTCAGAGTAATGATTGTTAAAAAGAACGGCCAGCCAGTCGGCGTTCGCGCCGCCACCATCAACGGCCGGACGATTGTGCTGGGATTGCGCGACGAGCCGGAACAAATGAATTGGCATGACGCCGTAAAAATTGGCATACCGACAAAAGAGGAATGGATGGCGATTGCCGAAAATTTGGATGCTGTCAACAAAGCCCTTGTTCGTGCGGGCGGCGAGCCGTTGAAAAAAAGTTGGTACTGGTCTTCGTCGGAGGCCGCCAACGGGTGGGCGTGGTACTCTGGCCTTACCGGCAGTTACGGTTTGGGCTTCAACGATAAGTACGACACTTACTACGTTCGCCCGGTGCTAGCTTTTTAACTTATCGATTCAGCTATTTGGAGATTGAGATGGTAACCAATCAGATTGACGACATCATTAACGCATACAATTCCAAACTTTCCAAAACCTATGCCGAATTTGCAAATGTTTTGGACGAAGTCAAAGGTATAGTACCGGTCGACAACCATTACCTGTTCGATGAATACCAGGCAAGAATAGACAATGCCTATCAGTCGCTGATTATGATTTCCCGGCCGCATCTCCGACGTTTTGCCGAAGAACAGGAGAAAAGCCATGGCTAGACTTTTTTGGCATCCGATGACCGAACAACCGACTGAACCGGAACGCTGGAACACTTTTGTCATCGCTTATCCAAATCCGCGTTTTTATCGGAGCAAATTCGCCGGAGAACCGGAACATAACGGCATTCCGCCCTATGTTTTCGACGTCGCCGTATGGACCGGCACTGATTTCGCCCATACGCAGGAAATTAAATACTGGGCACGCATCCCGTCCCCAACACATATATTTTGAGGATTTTGCAATGAAAATTATTGAATCATCGGGAATTATTCTGGCTTTTTCAACAATCTTCATCGGATTTTTTATGTAAGAAACAGAGCTTAACTCCACCCGGGGCGGCGGGTCATCCGCCCAAACTATTTGTCGGGCAAATTCCGACTAAGCCACCCGTCATTGTCGGGCTTGTCGGAAAATACCACAACTGTTACCTTCGGGCTTGACCCGGAGGTCTGAAAAAGAAAGGAAAACAATGCAAATCAGTTTGTCGGATCAGATCAAATGCGTCGAGCGCGAAATTGACATGCGTCGCCGGGTTTATCCGCGTCGTGTCATAAATAAAACCATGACTGAAGGAGAAAAAGACAGGGAAATCGCCGCAATGCAGGCCGTACTAAATACACTTATTCTTTTTCAACGCTGCCACTTACACCATTCGTTTAATCGAAATCAGGAGAAATAAATGAGTAACAATACCCCGGACTACGAAAATAACTTGGCATTTGAACCGGCCAAAATCGCCGGAACAATGGCAACAATAGCAAAAGATGGCAAAGCCGTAGCCATACGATGTTACATTGACGGCCAGCATTATTTTGACCTTGGATTGGAAGACGCGCCGGGAAAAATGGACTGGTTTGACGCAAAAATTTGGTGTGAAGAACACTACTGCCGGCTGCCGATGAAACATGAACTAGAATTTATTGGCAAAAACTTAAAAGCGGTTAACAAAATGCTGAAAAGTACCGGCGGCAAGCCGCTGAAAGGAGATTACTGGTCTTCCTCGGAGACCTCTGACTACGGCGCGTGGTACTCTACCTTTAACGGCAGCTTCGACTTGGACTGGTACGATAAGGACGACAAGCAGTACGTTCGCCCGATTTTTTGTTTGTGAGGAAAAAATGAAAAAATTCAGAGTAATGATTGTTAAAAAGAACGGCCAGCCGGTTGGCGTTCGAGCCGCCACTATAAACGGCCGGACGATTGTGCTTGCGCTGCATGATGAGCCGGAAAAAATGAATTGGTATGACGCTGTAAAAATTGGCATACCGACAAAAGAGGAATGGATGGCGATTGCCGAAAATTTGGATGCTGTCAACAAAGCCCTTGTTCGTGCGGGCGGCGAGCCGTTGAAAAAAAGTTGGTACTGGTCTTCGTCGGAGAACGGCAACGGCTGGGCGTGGGGCTCTAACCTTAACGGCAGTTACGGTTTGTACTACACCGGTAAGAACTACACTAACTACGTTCGCCCGGTGCTAGCTTTGCAATTTTAACCATTT
>ULUT01048445.1_pt1 | contig 29000 bp, 20 predicted proteins | sample 1958691 | NCBI WGS metagenome assembly ULUT01 (sample SAMEA4835766, study PRJEB28245) | human gut metagenome | biome: gut microbiome; material: fecal sample | place: Denmark | collected 2008 | reverse complement strand
GCCTAATGCGGCTCTCGGCGTTGCTTGGTTTCAAGCGATGCTGTTGTCGCGATGACGGCTTTTGTTCTATTGACAGTTGATAGAAAATTATCTATAATAAAAACATAAAGTGTCGGTATGACACGAAAATATCTCAAATGGAGAGAGTTTTATAATGAAAATCACGTGTAGTAAATGCGCGGCGGATTTCGAGACCGAGAAAACAAGCGGCACGATATATTGTCCTTATTGCGGCTCAGAGCAAACGATATCCGCGCCATCCGTTCAAAATGACGACGAGTTTTTCTCCGACGAGCATTTGAACGGAACTTATCAGCCTGTTCAACCTACGTACCAGCCTGTTCAACCGACCTATCATGCGTCATTTGAAAGCGATGCGAAAGCAAACAAGGCAGTGAAGAACGTTTTTGCGTTTGCGATTTTGCTGTTGGTCATCGGTTTGTTGAGATTTTTCACAGGTTTTCTCAACATTGGCGAATTGGGAGAACTTAACGAAGGTTTAGGCAGTGTTGCAAATCAAGTCGCGTACAAGGCGTTGAAGGCGTATGTTTCGCTTTCTTATACGGAAATCGTTATGCACGTTGCGATAGTCGCCTGCGCTTCGGCAATCGTTGCGTTGACTGCGAAAGTCAGAAATGCTAAATTTCCTATTGCAGACGAAAGCATTTTTGAAAGTTACAAAAAAGCGTTCATTGCTTCTTGTGTGATGCTTGGCGTGCTCGTCGTTTATACGATAGTCGAAATTTGCGGCTTGTCGGTTTTGATTCAACTTCAAGGTTTGTACGGTGAAGACGTGTTTTCAGCAGCAACGTGGGCAGGAAGTTTCGTATGGACGTTGCTCCTTCTCGCAAGCGGAGTCGTGTGCTTGATAAGTTCGCTCAAATTGTCAAAAAAACAAAATTGACCTAAACAGATGTCGTAAAAATCATTGTTTAAGTTATTATAAGAATTGAAAAAACGCCGTTTGAAAACGGCGTTTTTTTGTTGTGATTTTCGTTGTTGATTGTGTTGTTGTTTTTCGTTTTTGTAAACGCACAGATTAGCCAAGCACGCTTGCGATGAATCTATCAAACGCTTCCTGACCTTTCTCGTCGTTCTTGAAGACTGCGGTCGTGTCGAGAATTTGTTCGCATGCGTTGTTGATATAATCGGTGATGACACCGGACGCTTTTCCTTCCGACATATTCGTGCCGTTGTCAACGACAAGTTGCGTTATCATGCCGAGATGCTTGTGAAGCGGATGATTTTCTTCGGCGATTGCTTTGAAGTCGAGTTCGCTTTTGCCCGTGAGCAAGTCGCGTATCATTTCACATTCTTTTGCGAGTCTGCCGGGGAGAATAAACAATCCCATAACTTCGATTATGCCGATAGATTCCTGCTTGATGTTGTGAAGTTCTTGTGCGGGGTGGAAGATGCCGAACGGGTGTTGTTCGTCCGTGCGATTGTTGCGCAGAATAAGATTGAATTGATATTCGCCGTCCGAGTTTATCGAAGCAATCGGCGTGATTGCGTTGTGCTGAACGATTTCGCCGTCTTTTTGCGTTGCGCAAAGAACGTTTACGCTCTCGTCCGAGTACGTATCCCATGCGCGACGGAATCTGTTTGCCACTTCGAGCGCGTGTTCGCGGTTTTTGCTTTCGATTCTCACGATTGAGTTGTACCAGTCAACGACGGATACGTTTACGTCGCAGAAATCGTCCACTCTGAAATATCTGCGAGCGGGGCGAGAGAACACGGGAAGCACTTTTTTGCCGCCTTGATAGTGATCGTGCGCAAGGATAGATCCACCCACGATAGGCAATGCCGCGTTTGAACCGATAAAATAGTGGGGGAACAAATCGACAAAGTCGAGCATGCGCTTAAGCGTCGCGTCGCTCACGCACATCGGGCGATGTTCTCTGCAAACAGCAATGATGTGCTGCTCGAAATAACTGTACGGAGAGAATTGCATAAACCAACTTTCGTTGTCAAGTTCAAAAGGTATCGTGCGAATGGTTTGTCTTGCCGCCATAGCCGCGTTGCCGGCAAAGCCGAGATTCTCGGCGCAGAGCGCGCATTTTGGATAGCCGGTTTTGGCTTCTTTTGCAAGGCGCACTTGTTCGGGCGTTTTTTCGGGCTTTGAAAGGTTGATTGTAACGATTATATCACCGCGCGGCGCGTCGTGTTTCCATATAATGTTTTTGTCAAAATCTTTTTGACGCAAATAAAGGCTGTCGATGCCGAGACGGTGCAGATAGTCGCACGCCTTGTCCACACCTTCGTAACTTGCGATGTCGTCAAACGTTTCGATGACTTTGCTCGGTGCCGGCATGCAGTATCCGATGAGTTTCGTCTCAAAAAGCAATCTTTCGTTTTCTTCGATGAGTTTTTTTCTCACTGCGTATGCGGAAAGCGATTCGACCACGTCGTAAATATCTCCGACAATTATATCCGGGTATTCGCCGGGTTGCTGAATTTTAAGAGCGTCGAGAAGTTGGTTCTGAGCGTAAAAATAATCCGCTTCGTCAAGGAATAAATGCTCGGTTGCGTATTTGAGCAGTTTTGCCACGTTTTGCTTTGCTAGTTCGTCATAAGAAATTCTCGGTGACATATAACATCTCCCAAATGGATAAAAATTTTTACTGAAAAATATTGTAACACGCTTTTTTTTGCAATGCAAGTTTTTAGTTTGCATTTACTTTGGGAACTTGCAAATGTCTTGCAAAAGTCGTATTGGTGTGATACAATATAGCATAATTATGCTATGTAGGAGCAGAAACTGATTATGGCAATCGATTTTTTGACCAGCGAAAAGTTTGAAAAAGCATGCAAAGACGTGTTTCACGCCTGCAAAAACGAAGAAATTTCTCGTTTTGAAGAACTTATCGGAATGCACAAATCCACGTTCAACACCGAAGACGTGGAGTTTTTCTCGTCTCCGGGACGTATAGAAATCGTTGGTAATCACACCGATCACAACGGCGGAAAAGTGCTTTGCGCCGCAATAAATTTCGACACTCTGGCAAGCGTATCCAAACGCTCTGACGGAATAATCGAAGTCAAATCGAAAGGTTATCCGATGTTGAGAGTCGACGTCGAGCATCCCGATTTTGCGGTGAGCGAAATAGGCACGTCGCTCGCGCTGATAAAAGGCGTCGTCGATTATTTCAAACGCTCGGGGAAGATAGTCGGCGGTTTTTCCGCTTGCATGACGTCAAACGTGCCGAAAGGTTCGGGCGTTTCGTCGTCCAGTTCTTTTGAACTTGCGATTGCCGAAATTCTCAACGTTTTATACAACGATTCTTCGCTCGCCCCAGTGTTTAAGGCAAAAGCGTCTCAATATGCCGAGAATACGTTTTTCGGAAAGCCGTGCGGACTTATGGACCAAAGCGCGATTGCGCTCGGCGGAGTCGACTTTATAGACTTTGCAAGTTTTGACGAACCAATAATCGAAAAAGCGCACTGGAACTTCGATGACCTTGACATATACGTCATCGCAACGGGCGGAGACCACAGCGACCTTACCGACGATTACGCGGCAATTCCGCAGGAAATGAAAGAAGTGGCAAGCCTGTTCGGCGCAAAGCTCCTTCACGAGATCCCGAGAGACAAGTGGGAGCGCGACAAGCACAATATCGTGGGAAAAGTCAGCGAAAGAGCCTATCTCCGTGCAGAACACTTCTTTGAAGAGAACGCGCGCGTAGAAAATGCGCTTAAAGCGGTTAAGAACGGAAACGAAGACGAATTTTTGAGCATCGTCAACGAGTCGGGACTCAGTTCGAGACGCAAACTGCAAAACACCTATTCTCCGGCAAGCAGAAATCACAATCTCGAAAACGCGCTCGACAGAGTGGTGAAGATAGAAGGCGTGGTTGCCTCAAGAGTGCACGGCGGCGGATTTGCAGGCACGATACTCGTATTTGCCAAGAAGAGCGAGACGGGCGTTGACAACGCGCTTGAAATTATGTTCGGCACGGAAAACGTGTTCAAACTCGCAATACGCGACAGCGGCGCGACAAAACTCGATTTATAAGGCGGAAACGTTATGTTTGATTTTATTCTCGCAACGGCTGAAAATCCAAGAGAAGCATTCCGCATCGGCAGTTTGAGTGTGGAATGGTACGGCTTGATCATTGTCATAGGCATGATAATCGGTCTTGCCTACGCGTGCTGGCAATCAAAGAAAATCGGTATAACCGCAGACGATACGGTGGAATTGTTCCTTTGGCTCATACCGCTTGCGATAGTGTTTGCGCGTCTTTTATACGTTCTTCCGAGATTCGACGAGTATTTCGGAGACAACGGACTGAAAGGTTGGGACAAATTCGTCAATATCATAGCGATATGGAAGGGCGGTATCACCATAATAGGCGGTCTCGTCGGTGGTCTTCTCGGAGCGGTGTTTTTCTCGCTCAGGCATAAAAAACAAACCAATTTTCTCAACGTCGTCGATTTGGTCGTAGTCCCCGTATTTCTCGGACAAATCATCGGAAGATGGGGCAACTTCGTCAATCAGGAAGCGTTCGGCTTGCCGATAACGAACAAGGCGTTGCAATTCTTCCCGTTCGGCGTATATATTACCGACCCTAGCGGCGTCAGCGGAAACTTCAAGTCAATCGTTGACAAACATATCGCGGCAGGCGGCGGCGGAAACTGGTTCTGCGCAACGTTTTTCTACGAAGGCGTATGGAACGCAATAGGCGTTGCCATATCCGTTGCGCTTTGGAGAAAAGATTATCAAAAGAAGTATCCGGGCATTCTTATGATATTCTACCTTTTCTGGTATTGCCTCGGCAGATTTTGGCTTGAATTTTTGCGTATGGACGCAGTGCCTATCACGAAGACAGCGTGTCTTATCGTTGCGATTCTCGCGCTTGCCATCGGCATCGTGTACGTAATTGCCCGCAACAGCAAACTTGCCTATTCACGCTTGCGTGCGCTCGAAAACGGTGGCAACGTCAACGGTGCGTACGTCACGGAATACGAAATCGCCAACTATAAACGTATAGGCAAGATTTTTGGAGCGGCAAACAAGCAATCGGACAAGGCAGGAGACAAAATTGCCGCGTTCTTTGCAACTCTTACGCTCAAAATATGCTACGTGAGAAAGAACGAAAAAGAGTATTTGCCCATTGACGAATCGCTCGTTAACGTCGTGACGAAAGGATACAAAAAGCGTCTGAAAAACATCGAAAAGACGGCAACTTATCAAATATAATGCAAAGGCGGTTTTTCCGCTAATATACAAAAACGATATGCGACTTGCTCGCAGGAGAAATCATGGAACAAAATTATGTTACCGAACGTGTAAAAACCAACAATCTCACGCTTTTGACCGACCTTTATCAGCTTACGATGATGAACGGTTATCACCTTTGCGGTCTTGACAAAACCAGAGCCGTGTTCGACGTGTTTTATCGCGGTGCGGGCGGTTATTCGTACGCTATTGCCGCAGGACTCGAACAAGCGATAGATTATATCCGCAATCTTCATTTCGACGATAGCGATATAGAATATCTCCGCTCTCTCGGAATATTCGGTGAAGAGTTTCTCTCGGCACTTAAAGATTTCAGTTTTTCGGGAGATATAAAGGCAGTTCCGGAAGGAACGATGGTGTTTCCTTACGAGCCGATACTCACCGTATCCGCTCCGCTTTGGGAAGCACAACTCGTCGAAACCGCGCTTCTTACGTTCATCAATCACCAGACGTTGATCGCAACGAAAGCGGCAAGACTTAAAGAATGTACCAAAAATAAAATCAGCGAATTCGGACTTCGCAGAGCGCAGGGTGCAGACGCAGGCATATACGGCGCAAGAGCCGCTTGCATAGGCGGTTGCCGCACCACGTCGAACGTCGTCGCAGGCAAACTGTTCGGAATTCCCGTGACGGGTACGCACTCGCACAGTTGGGTCATGTCGTTTGACAGCGAACTCGAAGCGTTTGAAAAATACGCAGAAATTTATCCCGACAATTGCTTACTTCTCGTTGACACTTACGACACGCTCAAGAGCGGTGTTCCGAACGCCATAAAAGTGTTCGACGAACTCAAAGCCAAAGGTCATAAGCCCGTCGGCATTCGTCTTGACAGCGGTGACCTTGCGTATCTCAGCCGCAAAGCGCGCGTTATGCTTGACGAAGCAGGGCACAAGGATTGCCTTATCTTTGCGACAAACGACCTTGACGAAGACATATTGCTCGCACTCAACACTCAGGATGCCAAAATCGACGTGTACGGCATAGGAACGAAACTTATCACGAGTTACAACAACGCGTCTTTAGGCGGCGTATATAAACTCTGTGCACTCGAAGAGAACGGAAAACTCGTGCCGAAAATCAAAGTGTCCAACAGCCACGAAAAGACCACGAATCCGGGAGTTAAAAAAATCGTTCGTATTTTCAAGGACGGCATGGCGCAGGCGGACCTTATTTGCCTTGAAGACGAGACTTTTGACACTTCGAAGCCGCTCACGATTTTCCACCCCGAACAAACGTGGAAGAAGACCACTTTTGTCGACTACGAAATCAAGGAACTCATGGTGCCCGTTTTCAAGGACGGAAAACTCGTTTACGACAAGCCTTCGCTCAAACAAATCTGCGACAACGAAGACGAAAACATAAAAGAGTTTTTCCCCGAATACCGCAGAGTCATCAATACGCAGGAATACAAGGTCGACTTGTCTCAAAACCTTTGGAATCTCAAGACCGAACTTCTCAACAAAGCGCACGGTCAGGATTGATTTTCGCCTAAAAACGATAGCGAATTTCACGTGATTTTTCGTTATTTTTACATTGAAAAATCACTGATTTTCACGGTATTTTTGTTGCGAATTTTATCTGAAAATCATAGTCGCATCCGCAAAAGTCGGGTGCGATTTTTATATGCGAATTTACTCATTTTTTTGTTGTATTTAGCATAGCTTCCGGATACTGAAACGGGGATTTACAGCGACATTTCGGTTGAAGTTTTTTGCGGTTTAGAAGCGTCGGTTTTTATGCGTTTAGAAGCGTGAAACGAGATTTGATATTTACAACGTAATTTGCAAAACGATAAGTTGAAGCGTCAAATCTATGACTTTAAGTTGCGTTTTTGCGCAAAATAAGACAAAATTCGACAAAGTATAGTCTTGTTTGTGCGCGACTTCCAAGTTATTATTTTTTTAGAAAAAACGGCATGGAGACAGGCTTATGAAAAAGAAAAAAATTACGAGATTTCCCGTTGGCAGAAAAGGCTACGACATCGACGCCGTCGAGAGTTATATCGCGCTTGAAGAAAGCAAGAACGAAGAGACCGAAATGGCGCTTCGCGACCGGATAAAACAACTCGGTGAAGAGTGTGAGTCGTTAAAGGCGCAAAACGAAGAATTGAAAGGCAGAGAAGAACAGATAAAACTGTGTCTTGTCACCGCCACCGAAAATGCAAACAAACTCACCGACGACGTGAAAGCGAGATACCGCGCCGAACTTGAAAGGTTGCGCTTATTCCGTGCAAAATGGACGGGAGCGTACGAGCAGATGAAAGATAGGTATCACTTCGACAAGGATGCGCTTAACGTCGAAAGCGTGGCAGTGTCCGTCGAAATCGAACTCAAAAAATTTCTTATGCAAGATTTTTCGCTCAATAAATGCGCAAGCGAAGACGAAATGGAAGCGCATTTCAGAAAGGAAGTCGAAAGACTCACCGCAAAACAAACCGCTATGCCGAAAGTCGAAAAAGACAATTTGTCGTCGGAAGATTCGGGACTTAAAGAACTTATGCAGAAGACGAGAGAGAAGAAAGGACGTGACGAGAAGAATTCCGCTGCGTTTTCTCTCGACGAAGCACTCAATCCCGAGTTATCTCTTGACGAAAACTATCGCGCGCTATGGGGCGAAAAGTGAAAAAAATCGGCGTGAAACGGTCGGACGGTATACTTATCGTGTCGTTATATTAAAAAAAATCGAAAAAATATATGGCAAATTGTATGAAAACTTTTATCTCCGAAACGCCACTGTTTAGTGGCATTCGGGGATATTTTTTCAAATTTTGCGTCTCATAAAAAAGCGCGTTTTGTTAAGATCGGAAAAGAAAATTTGAGAATGGGCATTGTTTTTTTTGTCGAAATATGTTAGCATAATTTGAGAGTTAAGGCGCACGCTCGTGCATACACTATATTAGTTATAGTTGAAATGTAGCAAATGCGCCGCTCAGAGAGAAGACATTGTCGAAAAAGGGGGTCGTAATGATCTACGACGTGCAAAAAGCCAGTGTTACGAAGAGATTCGCAGCGTTTCTTCTTGACATCATTCTCATTGCTTGTTTGGCAGTGGGATTTATGGCTCTTATTGCAGTTATTTGCAAATACGACACTCATTACAAAAATATGCAATCCATGGCGACTCAGGTTCAAAAAGAAGTCGTCGAAACTTATAAGCAACAGACCGGTTTTGACTTGAATATGTCAAGCGAAGAATACGACGCTCTCACTGAAGAGCAAAAGACGCAAGTCAATGAGCTTCGCACAAAAGCCGGCAAAGAAATCACTGAAAAACTCAATGCTAACAGTGAATTTATGAAAGAGTATAAGTACATAAACGGCTTGACTCCGCTTATGGTTTCAATCGGTGTTTTCCTTTCCGTATTGATTTTTGAATTTATTATCCCCGTTGCCTTTAAAAACGGGCAAACTATCGGTAAAAAGGTCTTTGGGCTCGCCGTGATGCACACAAACGGCGTGCGTGTGAGACCTTTTTCTATGTTCGTTCGCTCCATACTCGGCATGTACGTTTTTGAAATGATGGTGCCGATCTACTTGATTTTGATGGCGTTTTTCTATCACGTTCTGAGCGGATATATCGCAATCGGCGTTATTGTCGCAATCGTGATTTTGCAAATCGCCGTTTTTGCGTATACGTTCAAAAGCACCGCGTCCGTTTTGCACGACTTGATTGCAAGGACGGTGTGCGTCGACTTCTCCAGCCAAATGATCTTCGACAGCGAAGAAGAACTTATGGAATTCAAAAAAGCGCAACAGAACGAACTTGCAGAAAGAGACGAATACAGAGAAGGAAAGAAATTTGACTTCTACAACAGCTCGCTCAATCGCAGAAACGGACGAAAAATCGTTGACGAAAACGGCAAAGAGATCGTCTATGACGATGAAAAGAAGGAAGAAAACGCACCTTCCGGCGATACGTCGCAAAGCGAGAGCATTTCCGTTGACGAAGAAAACGGCAAGACAAATGGGGATGCAAAAAAGCACACAAAGCGCAAGAAAACAAATGACAACAACGTAAATCTTTGAGCGCGCACGCAATAAGGGTTTATGTATTATAACAAAATATCATATAAAGGAAATATGGGATTATGAAAGTTGTATTAGAAAATTTGACGAAAATTTTCCAAAGTCGACACGAGAAAGGTAAAGAAGTCGTTGCTGTCAACAATTTCACCTTTACGATACCCGACGGAAAATTGGTCGGACTTCTCGGTCCGTCCGGTTGCGGCAAGAGCACCACGCTCTATATGATTTGCGGTTTGCAAAAGCCGACAAGCGGCAAGATTTATTTCGGTGACGACGACGTCACAACTCTTGCTCCGGAAAACCGCGGCGTCGGACTCGTATTCCAAAACTACGCGCTTTATCCGCATATGACGGTCAAGCAAAACATTTTGTTCCCCCTTCAAAACTTGAAAGGCGCAGACAAACTTACCAAAGAAGAAATGCTTGAAAGAGCCTACGATGCGGCAAAACTCGTGCAAATCGACGAGCTTATGGATCGCAAACCGAGCGAACTTTCGGGTGGTCAACAACAACGTGTCGCAATTGCGCGTGCGCTTGTCAAGATGCCCCGCGTTCTCCTTTTGGACGAGCCGCTTTCAAACCTTGACGCGCGTTTGAGACTTCAAACCCGTGAAGAAATCAGACGTATCCAAAGAGAGACCAACATTACAACGGTGTTTGTCACCCACGACCAAGAAGAAGCGATGAGTATCTCGGACATGATCGTGGTTATGAAACTCGGCGTCGTGCAACAAATCGGCAAGCCGCAAGACGTGTATGACAGCCCTGCAAACTTGTTTGTCGCAAAATTCCTCGGAACTCCGCCGATCAACGTGTTCAAGGGCGAAGTGAAGGGTGGCAAAGTTTATATCGGCAAAGACGCAGTGCTTGACGCTCCTACGGTTGAAGATCAGGACGTGTACGTCGGTATCCGTCCGGAAGGTTTCATTCTTAACGAAAAAGGCGTGCTTGGATGCAAGCTCAGAAGCGTTGAAGTTATGGGACGCGACGTGAGCATCGTCTCCGAAAACGAAAATGCGGTCAGCCCGATCATTCGTTCAATCATCGACGCTACAAGCGTTGTCGACACAAACAAGGACGAAGTGCGTTTCGACATCAAACCCAACAAGATTTTCATCTTCTCTCGCGGAAGAATCGATTGGGATGTTCAAGACACGGCAACGGTGAAGTATCAATGGAACAAGATTCGCCGCGCATTGTCCGTTGACGAAGACGGACACGACTTTGACTTTGGCGTGCTTTCCACAAGAGAAGAGGCAATCAAAGTTGCCACTGCTCAAGAAAGAAAGGAAAAACAACCCAAGTTTGTCAAGAATTTTGTCAAGAGCGCGCAAAAGAAATTTGAAAAACTTATCGATTTGTGCACACCCAAGGCAAAACCCGTCGAGCTCAATCTCGATACTCCCTACGTTTGCGTGGTGGATCATCAAGACGACGCACCCGTGTATTTTGCGGGCGTTGAAGGCGGCAAACTTGTCACCACGCTCGATATAGCAGAGGCATTGGACGTGTTTGCAGAGCAATTTGACGACGGATTCGGCGTCTACTATCTTGTCGGAGACGAAAAAGTCTATCCGTCTTTCGTTGTTCACAACTCCGAAAACGACGAGAAGAGAATTTTCCTTTGCCAAGAAGACGAAGAAAAGTGCTTTGCATATATGAATGAAGTCGTTGCGGATGCAAAAATTACCGCAGACGTAGCAGACGTTGAAGAAGTCGTCGAAGATGTTGTTGAAGACGTCGTCGAAAACGGCGGAGAAGTGATTGTCGAAGAAAAAGTCGAAGTCAAAAAAGACGAAAACACCGACAGCGAGGTAAAATAATATGGTAGACTCCAAACATCAATGGAAAGCGTGGCTTTATCTGTCGCCGGCGTTGATATTGCTTGCCGTATTTACGGTGTGGCCTATCATCAACACTTTGATTATGGCGTTTTCGGACGGCTACGGCATGTTGTCTGCTATTGCGGGCGTAAAATTTGAGTTCGGTGTTCAGAACTTCAAAGACGTCGTCGCATGGAACGGTTTCACAAGCGCACTTAAAAACACCATATTGCTTTGCGTGTTGACAGTGCCTATTTCCACGATACTTGCTCTTTTGATTGCGGTTACGCTCAACTCGATCAAACCGCTCAGAAGATTGCTCCAAACCATCTATTTCTTGCCGTACGTGACCAACTCGATTGCAATAGGCATGGTTTTTGCGGCAATGTTCAACATCACGGGCAGCTTTATCGGCACGGAAGGCGAAATCGTATACACCGCGGGCATCATGAACAACATTATAGAAGCATTTGGCGGCACTCGTATAAACTGGATCAACGCAGGTTCGTCTTATTGGGCGAACATGACAGTCATGGTTGTGTACATAGTGTGGAACGCGCTCCCGTTCAAGATACTTGTTTTGCTGGGCGGTTTGCAAAGCATAAACAATCAGTATTACGATGCGGCGAAGGTTGACGGCACGTCAAAGGGCAGGGTGTTGAGAAAAATCACCGTTCCGCTCCTTTCGCCGATGATCGCATACGTTGTCATCACGGGCTTTATCGGCGGATTTAAGGAATATTCCAGCGTCGTCGGTATTTTCGGCGAAAAAATGGGACCTGTCGGCGATGCGGGCAGATTGAACACCATGGTCGGTTATATCTACGACAACGTTGCGGGACAGATGCCTAACAACCAGGGCAAGGCGGCAGCCGCGGCTCTGATATTGTTTGCAATCATCCTTGCCGTTACACTTATCAACTTGCAAGTCAGCAAGAAGAAAGTGCACTATTGATGGAGGTGTATCATGGCTGAAAGAGTTATGCAAGAACAAAGCGTAAAAAACACCTACATTAGGCAAACGACATTCAAGGTGATCGGATACATCGTCAAGTATGCATTCCTTATTCTTGTGGCGGTGGCGGTGTTGTTCCCGTTCTACTGGATGATTATCTCCTCGCTCAAATCGCTTGAAGAATATCGTCAAAGTGTGCCGACGTTTTGGCCGCAACACGTGCTGTGGAGCAACTACGCAGAAGCGTTCACGCAAGCAAATTTGTGGAGATTGTTCGGAAACACAGTGTTTGTCGGCATCGTGTCCACGATACTGTCGCTTGTGATAACGATACTCGCGGCATTTGCGTTTGCAAGGCTTGAATTCAAGGGCAAAAACATTCTTTTTGCGGGCCTGCTCGCAACGATGATGATCCCGGGCGAGTTGTTTACAATCACCAACTATATCACTGTTTCAAAGATGGAATTGACCAACACCTACACGGTTTTGATCGTACCCTTCCTTGTGAGCGTGTTCTACATCTATCTGTTGAGACAATCGTTTATGCAGATACCCAACGAGTTGTACTATGCGGCGAAAGTGGACGGCACGAGCGACTTCAAATACTTGCTCAAAGTCATGATTCCGCTTGCGCTTCCCACAATCATCACGATCACGATTTTGAAGATGATGGGCGCATGGAACTCGTACATGTGGCCGCGCCTTGTTGCAAACGACGATGCGCACGCGCTTGTCACATACGGTTTGAGAAACGCATTCCAAGACGTGTCGGGCGATGTGAACTATCCCGTGCAGATGGCGGCTGTTGCCGTGGTCTCGCTGCCGTTGTTCCTGGTGTTTGTTTTCTTCAGAAAATACATCATGAAAGGCGTGTCGAGAAGCGGTATTAAGGGCTAAGAACAATTGCGGAAGCGCGCAAAAACGCGCTTCCCGAAAACAAGAAATCAAGCCGTGTGGCACTGCCATACGTTGGTTATAACAAAAATTTATTTATAAAGGAGAATCGTTATGAAGAAAAAAGGTATAGCCATTATACTTTTGGTCGTAATCGTGATTGCATCGCTCAGCGTGTTTGCTGCGTGTGATGAGAAAGACGACGGAAAACTTCACATCACTTTTTATCACACCATGGGATCAAACCTTTCGGAAGTGCTCAACGAGTATATCGCAAAGTTTGAAACATTGTATCCCGCATACAAGGTCGACGCAAAGCAAGTCGGATCTTATGATGACGTAAGAAACCAAGTTTCTTCCGAAATCATGACCGGAAAACAACCAAACCTTGCATATTGCTATCCCGACCACGTCGCGCTTTACAACATTGCAGGTGCAGTGCAAACTCTCGACGATTTTATCAACAGCACCGAGACCGTGACAAGAGCTGACGGCACAACCGAAACGCTTGGATTGACGGCGGCACAAAAGGAAGACTTCATCGAAGGTTACTACAACGAAGGCAAGCAATTCGGCGACGAATTGATGTATTCCATGCCTTTCTCCAAATCCACCGAAGTGCTTTACTACAACAAGACGTTCTTTGAGAAGAACAACTTGAAAGTGCCCACCACTTGGGACGAAATGGAAGCAGTTTGCGCAAAAGTGAAAGAAATCGACGGGAAGATGATCCCGCTCGGTTATGACTCCGAATCCAACTGGTTCATCACCATGTGCGAACAACTCGGCTCACCGTACACTGCGGCACGTTCCGAAACAAAAGAAGGTCACTTCCTTTTCAACAACGACACCAACAAAGAATTCATGCTTAGATTCGTGAAATGGTTCCAAAAAGGATACGTAACCACGCAAGAACTCAACGGCGGTTACACCTCCGACTTGTTCAAGAATCAAAAAGCTGTGATGTGCATCGGTTCATCCGCAGGCGCAAAACACCAAATTCCTGCAAAAGTCAACGACAAATATCCGTTTGAAGCAGGCATCACCAGCATCCCGCAAATAAACGCGGCAAACCCGAAGGTTATCTCCCAAGGCCCGTCCGTGTGCATCTTCAGAAAGAAAAACACCGAAGAAGTGAAGGCATCCTGGCTCTTCCTCAAGTATTTGACCACCAATGCAAGCTTCCAAGCCGACTTCTCCATTGCATCGGGCTACGTTCCGGTCATCAAGTCCGCAGCAGAAGACCCAGTGTACCAAGAACAAATGGCAGCAGCCAACGGATATGAAGGACTTCCTCAACTTTCCGCAAAGGTCTGCATCGAGCAAGAACACGCATACTATGCATCTCCTGCATTCTACGGTTCTTCCAAAGCTCGTGACGAAGTGGGCTCTCTCATCCAAAAGTGCTTCACCGACTGCCAAAAGCTCAAAGATGAAGCTCAAATCAAAGCAGCTATCAACGCCGCATTTGGTATTGCAATCTCCAACTGCGTACAAAGCCTGTAAACAAAACGCAAACAAGGCGTATGAATTGTCATGCGCCTTGCATGCGTTGTAGTGCTTTTTAGACGCAAAAACGGCATCTAATGGATGTCGGATATTGTCGCAAGGCGTGCCTTGCGCAGAATCTTATCGAAATGAAAAGAAACGTACTTATAGTCTCAATAGTGTTTGTGTTGTGCGTTTTGTTGACGTGTTTTGTTGCATGCGGCGACAAAGACGGCGGCAAGATGGTGGACTATGTCTCTCAACTCAAACTGGACATGAACAGCACGTCGCTCAAGAAAGTCGTGACGATCAAAAACTATGTTGACGGCGATACGACTCACTTTTGGGCAGACGTAGATTCCACCGGTGTCGTGAAGGCAAGATATCTTGCAATCAACACCCCCGAGTCGACGGGCAGAATCGAAGAATACGGCAAGCAAGCGTCCAAGTTCACGAAAGAGAAATTGAAAAACGCAACTTCCATACTCATCGAGTCTGACGACGACAAGTGGAACACCGACGCAAACGGCAGATATCTTGTTTGGGTGTGGTACAAGACGAGCGACGACGCAGAGTGGCGCAATCTCAACATCGAGATTTTGCAAAACGGTCTTGCGATTGCATCCAACACGGCAGAGAACAGATACGGCACAACCGCTATGGCTGCGCTCAATCAAGCTCAACAGTTCAAGTTGAAGGTTTTCTCCGGGGAGAAAGATCCCGAGATGTACTATGGCGAAGCGCAAGAGCTCACTCTCAAAGAGTTGAGATGCAACATCGAGTCGTATAGCAACATCAAAGTCGCCTTTGAAGGCAACATAGTGCTTGACAGCGGCGGCTCCGTGTACATTGAAGAATACGACGAAGAGACGGGCATCTACTTTGGCATCTCCGTATATTACGGCACGGCAAATCTCAGCGCAACGGGCATGAAGATACTCTCCAAGGGCAATCGCGTGCGCATTGTCGGCTCGGTGCAATATTACGAAACGGGTGATTTGTGGCAAATCTCCGGTTTGCAATACAAGCCCAGAGATCCGCAAAATCCCGACAACATCCAAAAGATCGCAGACGAGGGCGGACACGAGCCTGCATATCCGCTTGTGGATGCGGCAACCTTCCTTGGCAAGATCACCATTCAAGGCGACGATGACGCAATCGAAATGGATTATGCCAACGCAACGCTCAACACGTCCATTGCGATGAACGAGTTGACGGTGAAGAGCATCTACACCACGACTGCCGAGAGCAGCTCGTCTGTGGGCGCAATGACCTTCACTTGTCAGACCAAAGACGGCAAGACCGTCTATGTGCGCACAACCGTTCTCAAGGACGAAGACGGCAACACGATCACCAAAGACGCATATCTTGGCAAAACCATCAACGTGAAGGGCTTTGTCGACAAGTTTGACGGTGATTATCAGATCAAGGTGTTCTCACCCCAAAACATTACCATCGTTGCATAACGATGTCGATGTATAAAAACAAAAATCTTTATTAAGGAGAATAGCAATGAAAAAACTATTAGCAGTTGCACTTGTATTGGTGCTGTGTTTATCAGTGGTTCTCGTAGCTTGCGACAAGCCGGGTGGCGGTGGAACGACAGAGTCCAACAACCCTGTTGCAAAACTCGATGCGGCAGCTGACGCAGTCTACAAACTGTACAAGGATCGTATCACGGCAGAGACAACAAGCAGCTTCAATCTGTCAAAGGCTGTCCCGCTTGAAGGAATCTACTCATTCCCGATTGAATGGACCGTCAACACCGACAAGATCCAAGTTGTTGACGCAGGCAACGGCATTGAAGTCACCATCAAGATTCCCGAGAAACCGAAGGAAGATATTGCTTACACTTTGACTGCAACCGTCAAAGCAGACGATGGCACAACAAAGGCTGTCACGTTTGAACGCAAAGTCCCGAAATACTCACTCTTGACCTATGCAGAATACATTGCGGCAGAAAAAGAAGCATCCGTCACTGTTCGCGGCACAGTTTCCGCCATCAGCTCTAAATCTGCAGGCAACAAGTATAACAAGTTGTATATGTATGATGCAGACGGCGGCTACAACATCTACTCCATGAAAGAAGATCCGAAAACTCTCGGAATCAAACTTGGTATGATTGTTGAAGTCACGGGTATCAAAGACATTTACAACGGTACGCACGAAGTCAAAGACGCAACCGCAAAGATCATCGATAATACCGAAAACGTTGTGTTTGAAGACATCACGACAATCTTCAACGAAGCAACTGATCTTAAAGATGCAAAATTGACTGCAAAATTGCATGCTCTTGTCGCAATCAAGAACGTTACTATCGGCGATATTGACAAAGACAACGGCTATTACAAGTTCAGCGCAGGCGGAAAGACCACGTATCTCCGTATATCTTCTTCCGAATGCATGCTCAACACCGAAGAACAAACCAAGTTTGCAACTGACTTTGCCGCAGCAAAGGGCAAACTTGCCGACGTAAAAGGTGTGGTTATGCTGTTCAACGGTGAATTCTATCTCGCTCCCGTCACGACAGACGCATTTGTTGAGAAAGTTGCAGAAGTAAAAACTCCCGCAGAACAAATTGCAGATGTTAAGAGCAGAATGACAATCGATATGAACATCAGCGGCAGCGGCAGACAGTTCAATCTTCCCACAACTGATTCACTCTATCCCGATGTCAAGATCTCATGGACGGCAGCAGATACCGCAATTGCAAAGATCGAAGGCGGCAAAGTCACCTATACGTTTGCTGAAGACGGCACAGTGAAACTCACTGCAACTCTCACACACGCAACAGATGCAACCGTTTCTGACACGAAAGAATTCACGGTCAATCTTTCTACCGGTACACCCACAACCATCGAAGAATTTTACAAACTTGCAACCGGCAGTGACGTATACATCGTCACCGGCTATGTTGTTGCATCCGCAGGCACACACGACAAAGCAGGTTCGTTTGTTATCGCAGATGAAACCGGTTCTATCTTCAGCTACAAGAAGGCAAAAGTCGAAGTTGGCGATTATGTCCAAGTTATCGGCACAAGAGATGAATCATTTAGTTTGGCTCAACTTGGCACTCTCAGTGTCAAACAACTCACCGGCGGCGCATTTGTCGAGGCAACTCCCCAAGATATCAACGTTGCTGACGTGAAAGTTGACGGTAGCACTTACTATCTCAATCAATTCTACAAGATTGTCGGCGGCAAACTTGCTGTTGAAACCAGCAATGGCAAAACCTATTACAATCTCTATGACGGCACAACAAAAATGGTTGCCTTGTATGGCAGTGAAGCACTTGAAACTGAAATGAAAGCACTTGACGGCAAAGAAGTTGTCGTGTACGGCTATTCTCGTGGCGTAAACACTTCATTGAAGTATTGGCAAGTTCAAGTCACAAGACTCAATGAGAGAACGTACACCGATGCGGAACTCCTTGCAAAAGACGCTGCTGCATTGACAATTAAAGACTCTTACTTTGCAGACTTTGAGCTTCCGCTCGCGGGCGCAAACGGCTCCACAATCACTTGGGCACCCAAAGAAGCGACTTCTGTGATTTCAATCGATCCGTCCAACGGCAAAGTGACCATCAACCCCGTTGATCCGTCAACTGCAATCACGCTTGTTGCAACTCTCAGCAAAGGCACTGCAGAGCATGTCACAAAAGAGTTCCCGATCACCATTTTGAAGGAAACTCCGCAATTCACCGTCAACTACACCGTAGGTGAAAACGGAACTATAACTGTCAAAGCAGGTGAAACCGTTGTTGCAACCGGCACAAAAGTCGATGTCAACACCAAGCTCACTGTCACCGTTGCTCCTGCAGATGGATTCAGACTTGCATCCGTCACCATCGGTGAAGGTGCAGCAGCAGTAGTAGACAAATCCGTTGCAGGCAAGACTTCCTTTGAACTCACCATCACGGCAGACACCACTTTCACAGTTGCATTTGAAACTATCCCTGCAGGTCCGACACTCGTTGCGACGTTTGCATTGGGAGATAACGGAGATGCAACTCATTTTGATGGAAGTGGTGCTAGTACATATGAAGAAACTGTAAGCGGTTATACGCTCTCTATAAGCGATGGTTCGAATTTCTATACCGGTGCAAGAGATGCAAAAGGTAATTCTTGTCTAAAAATCGGAACTGGCAAAGCCGTAGGCTCATTTACAATCACGGTTCCTACCGGTGTGAAAAAAGTCGTTATCTATGTGTCAGGTTACAAGGCAAAAACAAGCAAATACACTATAAATGGTGGAGATGTCAAGACTGCTACTAAGAAATCTGATAACGGAGAGTATGAAGCAGTTGAGATAACTGTACCTGAAGACGGTAAAATTGTGTTTGCATCTGCAACTGGAGCAACTCGTATAATGATTAATACGATTGAATTCTATGCATAATAGCAAAATAATTATCTAATTTAGATAATACAAAGCCCCGCAGAAATGCGGGGCTTTGGTTTTGTATAAGTGGGTTTTGAATTTGCGTTTTTTCCGTGTCATTCTGAGCGAAGTCGAAGAATCTAGCGTAGCGAAACGACACTGCATAAGCGACAGAAAGACATCATTCCGTTCCCACGAGATTGCCACGCCGAACAAGTCGGCTCGCAATGACAAATAGTGGAGACAATCGTAAAAAATCACGAGCAAAATCAAATAAAAAAAGACACCATGTTAATGCGTGGTGTCCTTAAAATTGCGATGATTGTTGCTCACAGCCATTTCGTGTTGGTTGATTTGAAGTCGCGCACCATTTGGTCGGCGTCAAGAAGCATTTGTTTCATCTCTTTCTTGCTGTGGACGGTTGCGCCGCAAGCGCGGTCGTGTCCGCCACCGTTGTATTTTTCGGCAAGGGCGTTGATGGTCATAAATCTCGAACGTAGGCGCACGCGGATGCTGCCGTCCGTGTTTTCGATGAAGGCGAGCCATGCGATGCTGCCTTTGATGCCGTCAAGATAGCTCACAACGTTGCTTGCTTGCTCGTTGGTGAGCGAAAATTTCTTTTGCATTTTCTTGTCCACGTAGATATACGCAACGCCGTTTTGCGTGACGCGCATCTTTTTGTAGACGTAGGATTCAAATTTGAGCACTTCAAACTCGTCGAGATTGAGATTGGCATACACCCATTCGGTGTCGATGCCTTGATCGAGCATAAGCCCTGCAAGGCGCATAGTCTCGCCGTTGACGCTGCTGTATTTGAATCTGCCCGTGTCCGTCACCATGCCGGTGAAGATGTAGGTTGCAGCCAGCGAGTCTATCACAAGCTCGCTCTTGAACGTGTTGTAGAAGTCGGCAATCATTTCGCAAAGGGACGAGCGCTCTTCTTCCACCCATTTGACGTCGCCGTACTCGGTGCGATCGCTCTCTATGTGGTGGTCGATCTTGACGATCTCTTTGCCGAGTGCGAATTTCTTGTTGGAGATACGGTCGGTGGTGGCGGTGTCGCACACGATGACGAGTGCGTCCTTGTATTCTTCGTCGCTTATGGGCTTGTCTTCGCCGCCCAAAAACGCGAGATAGTCCGAGCTGTCTTGATTGATAAGCAGCACTCTCTTTTGGGGGTAGGTGAGCGCAAGGATGCGTTGCAAGCCTTTTGTCGAGCCGATTGCGTCTCCGTCAGGGCGGAAGTGACGCGTGATTATGATTTTGTCATACGCTTTGATTTTGTCAAGAATAGCCTTTTTCGCTTGATAATTGTCCGTCATATAGTTTCTCCTTCTTGGGTGAGCTTGTCAAGCTCGTCAAGCACGATTTGCGCCTCTTGTCTGTCTTTGAGCGTTGCGCCGCTTGCTTTGAGATGTCCGCCACCGCCGTGCGCCACTGCGATTTGGTTGATGTTGCGGTTTTTGGAGCGTATCTCGCACAGCACGCCTTGTTCGCACTCGGTGAAGTTCACCCACGTGTTCACGCCCTTGATCTCGCCCATGCAATTCACCATACCGCGCGATACGGCTTGCGCTTCCATGCCCGTTTGAGCAACGCGCGCAAGGTCGGAATAGATATACGCGACGTTGTGCTCGGTGAAGCGGATTGCGGTGACGAATTCCGCACGCAATTTCACGTTTTTGAATTCGTCTTGATACAACTCGTTGTATATGCTCGTTGCGCTGAACCCTTTCGACAACAGAAAGCTCGCCAAATCGAACGTGCGTGGCGTTGTGCTGTCATAGCGGAATCTTCCGCTGTCCGTCACAAGCCCCGTGAAAAGCGCTTTGGCGGCGTCAACGGGCACGTCAAGCCCCCATTCGCGCGCAAGATAGGTCACAAGACCGCAACAACTCTCAAAACTCGTGTCGTCTATGTCGATTTCCGCGATGTCTTCCACAAATATGTGGTGGTCTATGCGGATGCGAAGATCGGCAAGGGTATAGCGGTCGTCGCTGATGAGCGATTTTGCCGAAGTGTCCAGCACGATTGCAAGTGCGCCGTCGTATACGTCGTCGCTTATCTCGTCCATTTGGCTTCCGTCCATAAAGGAAAATCGCCTTGCGTCGTCTCCGACTGCGTAGACGCGTTTGTCGGGGAAGTTGTGCTCGATGAGTTTCTTCAAGCCGATTTGACTGCCCATTGCGTCTCCGTCCGGGCTTGTGTGGCGGTGTATGAAGATAACATCGTATTTTTTGATTGCGTCAAACGCTTTGCTTATCATATCGTTTCACCTATAAGTTTACTCAATTTATTTAGTAGTAAATGATACCACACAATGCGCTTTTAGTCAACAATGCGTTTTCGTGCGGTGAAATGATAAGATTTTGCCGATGAATTGTCAATCCATGTACAACATCCGAAAAATAAAAACGCGCCCGTATCGGACGCGCTTTGAATGGGTTAGATCACTTGAAATCGCGGATAAACGTCTTGAAGAATCCGACGCATTCTTCCACCGATTTGATGTCCACGTTCTCGTTTGAAGCGTGCATGCCGCCAAGTTGATCGAATGAGAGCGTGCAGGGCGTGCAACGTATTGCGTGCGTTGCGATTTGTTGCAAAACTCTGCAATCCGTTCCGCCGAACATAAGGTAGGGAACAACCGCCACGTCGGGATATACCTTGTTGAGTGCCTTTTTGAAAGACTGATAACCTTCGCCGTTCAAATCAATCATCGGTGACGCGTTGCGTTGCAAATCAACTTGCATTTCAAGGTCGAATTTCTTTGCGATTTTTTCAAGTTTTTTGAAGCATTTCTCGCAAGTGTCCGTCGGGGCGATACGCAAGTTTGCGTTCACCCACGCTTCCTGCGGAATTACGTTGGGCGCGGCAGAGCCTTGCGACATCGTGAACACCATGCTTGTTGCAAACATACTGTTGCCGTAGGACGCATTGATTTTCGGCGCAAGTCTCGATACCCACCAACCGTTGAGACCGATAGTCTTGCAGAAGAGTTTGAGTGGCGGTGTGAGCGCATCTCCCATGCCGTAGATCATCGCTTTTGCCGCTTTCGACATCTTAGGCTTGAACACCGTGTGTTTTTCGCAATAATTTATAAATGCCGCAAGCCTTGCAATCGGCGTGTGCTTTGGCGGTTGAGATGAGTGTCCGCCTTTGCCGCGCGCTATGAATTTTACGTCCGCGTAGCCTTTTTCGAGTATGCCGACGGCTGCAACGTCTTTCGTCATGAATTTTGTCGTTTTTCTTATGATTGCGCCACCTTCGTCAACGACGAGAAACGGAGTTATGCCGTGCGCTTTGAACCAGTCGCGTGCCATTTCCGCACCGGGACCGCCCGTCTCTTCGCAGTCGCTGTAACTTAGATATACGTCTTGCTCGGGCACGAAACCGTCCGCAATGAGTTCGTCAACCGCCTGTATGGTGGAAAACAGCGTATTTTTGCAGTCCATTGCGCCGCGACCGTAAACTTTGCCGTCTTCGATCGTCGCAGAGTAGGGCGGATATTTCCAATCGCCGCCCACTGCCGGCACAACGTCTTGGTGCGCCATAAGCACGAGCGGACGTTCTGCAGATTTGCCGCTCCATTTATAAAGCAATACGTCGCCGCCTACGTCCATTTTTTCACAGACTCTTGTCACGTTGGGAAACTCGGCGTCGAGAACCTTGTGAAACGCGTCGAAATATTCGTGTCCGCTATTGGTGACGGTGGGGCATTGAATGAGTTTTACAAAACTGTCTACGTACCCGTTTTCGTTTTTCATGGTAAACTCCTAAATCTTTAATAAAACAATTGTACAACGCAATCGTCGTTTATTCAAGCAAAATTTTCACGCACCGAGTAAGAACTTCGCCGATTTGCCAACGAAATTTTGAAAATTTCAAAAATCAGTTGCAACAATCGATGATTTATGATATATTCATTCTTGCGCCGGCGTGGTGAAACTGGCAGACGCGCTGGACTCAAAATCCTGTGGACTAATCATCCGTGTCGGTTCGAGTCCGACCGCCGGCACCAAACAAGAATAAAACGAACCTTGATGAAAATTCAAAGTTCGTTTTGTTTTTTACAAGAGATTATTTCGGACTTAAAATCAAACTATAAATACATTACAACCTTTAACCGAGTGTTCTAAACGCTCGGTTTTTCTATACCGTTTTGCCGTTTAATTTATCGCCTTTCGTCTGCGTTTGTAGCACAGTGAAAAGCGAAAGTCAACGGCAAAAATTTTTACCGAAAACTTTGAAATTGCCGACTGCTACATAAAACTTTTTGCTGTTCGTTGACTTCCGTATAACCGATAACAAAATAGAAAACCGTCTATCTTTTCCCGGTGCTACTTCCGTTTTTGCCGAAAGGCGAAGTAAATCGGAGGTAAAATACAATGGAAAAAGTAAACAAAGGCATTTTGGATAACGATATGGTTATCTCGGCAGAAAACGTACAGAAAATGGGCGAAGTTATCGCCTTAACCTGTATCAAAACAGTAATAGTCCGTTCGGGTAAAGATTTGCATTATCTATACAAAGGGTTATTACGAGATATGAACCGCTCAAAAGACGACTATTCACCGTTTTCAAACGCATACGACATTGCGCAAGAGGCAATGCTGTTTCTTTGCCAACATATAGGCGAGAAACTCGGTGATAACTACACAACGAAATATGGGAAGGTTGTAACTATTAAAAGTGCTTGTTATCGTTGCGCCGACAATTATTTGCAAAAGCAATACACACGCCATTTATCAAACATAATAAGCCTTGACGAGCGAATTACGGCAGAATCTGAAACAACACTCGATGACGAGCAGAAAACCGATTATACAGGCGTTGACGGGCTTATATCAAAAATGAAACTTACCGCCACGGAATACGAAACGTTATGTGCCTATATGGCAGGACTTACTTATCTTGAAGTAACACGTCTTTTGAATGTGAACCGCACGACGATTTGGCGCAGAAGAATGAGCCTGCAACGAAAATATGCGCTTGCAACAAATAGCCTTTAATATAAAATTTCAGACGGATAAATCACTAAAATTTATCCGTCTGTTTTTATGCTGTATTAACGCTTTAATTTTATCTCTAAACTCGCAAGGTTTTTGCGACAATGGCGATTAGGCGTGTCTTGTCTTGATACAAGTGTAAAAAATAGCCCGACTTGTTCGGTCGGGCTACAAAAACGCTTAACTTTATATTATTTTACACTATAATAGACATCATCGTTAGGTAATTTGATGTTTGGAATCCAAATTTGTTCACCATTCCAACCCTTTGTTCCGGTCACCTTATACAGTGTCAAAACCGTGATGTCAGAAAACGTGTCGCCAAGTTTTCTATCATTTTCAGACAATAATGTTCCCGTTCCTTTTGCTATGTCACGGTTTCTGCGAACAATAAGCCTTGCTTGCGCCAATGGATTCTCAGCCAAGATCGAATTTATAAAGCCCTCAAAGGATTTTGAATCCCAATCATCGCCGTCATTTACTATTTCGTTCAATAACGAATTGACAAATTTAAGGCTTACAACATAACTGTCCGTATCTTCAAACTTTTCAAGCATTCCGTCTAAAACAGAAATACTTTTATTTGTAGGCGAAAAAGGGAAATAGTTTACGCCACCGCAATATGTACATAGAGCAGTATTGTCCAATACGTTTTTTCGTGTCGGTCGTAAAGATTTAGGATATGATATTTTAATATCATTAAAATCTTTGCGTTTTTGAATTTGAACGATAATGCTGTTATTAGTCGCGTTGATATCAGAAAACAACTTAAATAATATGGGCGGCATAAAAATGCGCATCATATTTTTATCTCTATCATAGCCAAACATTCTCGCGTGTTGCCACATAGTATCCGCCTGCGGATTTTTCGATACTCTGCAATAATAAATTGTTTGGAGCATAGGAAAAGTAACGCCACGACCTAAACTATTACCTCCGACGATTATATTGATTCCTTCTTCGTATTGCGTATTTTCTTCAAATGAAACTTGCGAATTTATCGTTAATACTTTAATTCCGTCATCATCGTTTACTCTTGCTTTTATGAAACTATATATGTCATCGAACGAAGAAATATCGGCTTTTGTCGTGGATATATCGTCATACGCCTGTTTTAATGATTCAACAGTAACATCTTCGTCTATTGATTGAGATAACTCATTCAAATAATTTCCTATTTTTTCAGCAAAAGCCTTATGGTCTGCTACACGCATACTCGGATGTATTAAGAAATTACATACTGTTCCGCCTTTTATAAAAACTTCAGCAGAACTAACAAGATGTATAAGTAATGCTTTCAATAATCCGTTTTCGGGAAATTCATCGTCAACAAGAATATCTTTCCCTTCGTCATTATCCGTAAGGTGTACTATTTTGTTGTCGGGCGCAAAAATCGTATTACCGCCGATATAGCCGTTGCCCGGCTTGAAGTAATATATAAAATACGGTTTCCAACCGCTTTGCCACGTTTGCAATAAATTTGCCTGTGGCGTTCCCGTCACTTCAAGATAAATACTGCTTGCGGATGTATGTTTGATATCATTGAGATTTTTATTGATTGTACTTTGTTTTTTCTTGTTTACAAGCGTATTCAGACTTGCCGCGTCCGCCTCGTCGTCAACAATAAAAAGGGCGTTTCCTGCGCAAAAATGAGTAGAGGCAAGATTGTTCTTCCATTGTTTCAATATGTTGGTATTTTTCTTTAATACGATGACAGACGGCTTTTTCAAATTGTTTTGGCAAAATTTTATGTATTCTGTTTCGTCACACACGCAAAAATCACTCAAATCTCTTTGAGCGCGTTTGTATGTTTGCTGTTGCAATAAAACGTTATCTGTCGTTAGTAATAGAAATATCGGAAATCCTTCATCGGCTGCAGCGCACATAAGTCCGAACATATGGCTTGTTTTGCCACTTTGAACGTCGCCGACGAGTAAACTGACAACGTGTTCTTTGAATGAAAAATTTGCTATATATTCGGGAACTATATCGTCTGTCGTTTGTTTTATTGCAGTAGCAAGCGAAGGATTTTTTACCGCCATGTTGTTTAGATAGTTTTGAAGGCAATTTTTCATCATCTTACACCTTAAAATCAAGATACCATAAGTTTGGTATCGTCGTTTTTGTCATTGAAAAGTTACAACGCCCATATTCCTGTAATTCTTGTGCGGTAACAGGTGTTATACCAGAAAGAACGCCCGCATTTTCCAATCTACCTTTCAGCCATTTGCCTAAAATACGCAAATCTCCTTCGGAACGAAAATTTTTACTATAATCTCCGCTAACCTTACATCTAAATTTCCACCCATCATCAGTAATAACGTCAAACGAGGCGGAATCGGTTTGCGCTTTTGGGTATCCATTTAATGAAGTAATCGCTTTTGAAACAATTATTTCCGCTTCATACCAATGACGAGGTTTTATAACGCCCGTAGATTTTGTTTCACGACCTTTGCCGAAAAATACATTCAAATTGCTTTGCGGTGTATCTTTTATGGGAATATCGAATTTAACATCTGTTAGAGAGGCAAGACATTGCGCCAATTCTTGCGGGGAAACTTTTGATACAAAGTCTTGTCCTTCCAATATCGGATTTCCGGTCTTAAAAGTATTTATATCCAAATTCGCAATATTTTCGGTTGCTTTATCTCTTAAATCGGAAATAAACCCTTGCATTTTTGCAAGCGACGGTTCATCATTGATAAGTATGGAAGATTCATATATTCGGTTTTGACAATCTACAATACTACTTAAATTGTTTGAACCGATAATGCCGGCGAATGTTTTTTCTCCCTTTTGGAATGAATATAATTTTCCGTGATAACGGAATGGTGTTACCAACCGAACTTCGCCAGCCCCATTGTCGCGTAAAAATTCATTCAGTTTAACGGCGGACTTGTACTCAACTTGAGTAAATTGTTCGATATAGTGCATTCCGATGATTAGATTCAACTTTTGTACGTGATTTAACTCTACGGCTTTTTGCAGTTCTATCAATGAATCCGATGTGATATATCCGACAGCGATATCAAGTTTGTCCGTTTGAGGTAGTAGACTATAAAAAGAATCTGCGAACGTTTGGAATGAAGTTTTCAACGGATTATAATTTGAAAATAGAAAATCCATAATATTACTCCATTTCTTGTGTAACAAGATCCAAACGTTCTTTTACTGTAAGACTTCTCAAATGCTCGTATTCTTCTTGCAAATTCACAGGGGTATAATCGCCCGTAAAGAGTGGCATCAATCTTTTTGCAACAGCACGCACGCCAACAGGCGGAACAGCATTTCCGATTTGGCGACGAACTTCCGTGATATTTCCCATAAATTTGAAATCGTCAGGGAACGATTGTAATCTTGCACGTTCTCTATTTGTAAGTGGGCGCGGTTCAGGATAGTGATATCCCCACGTTCCGCCACCGCCTGCGGCGATAATTGTCTTTGACGGCTCATTTCTGTCTATACGGCGATAAACGTGAGAAATCATTCCCTTCACATAAAGGGGGTTATCTCTTGGAATGTCGGTAAAATTACCGCCTTCGGGTATCAATTCCAACATTTGACGAGTTTTTTCTTTACAGTTGATACGCTCGTTATTATACGGAACATCTAATGCTCCTTGAAGGGCTTGTCCTGCCGTAACGTATGGCAAAGTTCCGTTTGGTCCGTGTGTGGGCTTTGGGTGCTTGAAATCAAACCCTGTATCAACTCTGATTCCAACAATAAGTAATCTTTCGCGAAATTGCGGAACACCATATTCCGCAAAATTATACAAATGCGGTTTTACTATGTAGCCGGGGGCAATGCTTTCAAAATCGTGAATAATTGTCTCGATTGCTTTATGTTTATTTGCGGTAAGTAGCCCTTTTACATTTTCAGCGACAAACGCCTTTGGTTTTTTAGCATCCACAAATTCAAGAAAATGTCTATATAATCCGCCACGCTTTCCATTCAAGCCCGGTTGTTTCCATATAACGGAAAAATCTTGGCAAGGAAAACCACCTAAAACCAAATCGCAATCAGGTATAGTTTTATCTGTATAAGGATCTATTTTTGTAATGTCTCCATAATGAATGACATCGCCTAAATTTTCGCGAAATGAGGCAACAGCCCACTCTGCAAAATCGTTTGCCCAAATTGTTCGATATCCTTCCATATGAAAGCCCAAATCTAACCCGCCACATCCTGAAAAAATTGAAACTATTGTAGGCACAACCTTTTTTTCATTTTGCATAAACGTAACCTCTGTTCTAATGAATTTTTTTCGTTGATTTTGTTCAGCGAATAATCTATTCGGCGAACAAGCAGACAGCGAAAATACATCAATTAGTGTCACGAATGAACAAAACTTTTCTTTTTATTTCAGCAGACCGCGCAAATATTGACTTTGGCAACTTTTTGTAGTATAATAAAATACATCAATTAGATTATTTTATGTACATTTCACAGCAGTTTTCCAAGGCGGTTCATCATAGCGGCTTTATGCTCTAAAAGCGAATGAGCATAGCGATTCAGAGTGACCGTCGGGTTCTTGTGACCGAGTATTTCGGATAGCGTTTTTACGTCCATTCCGCACTCCAAGGCGCGCGTTGCAAACGTATGACGCAAGGAATGAAAACCGCGGTGAATAATATTCTGTCTTTTAAGCAGTAATTCAAAACTTCGTTGGTAGGAACGCACGGAAACGGCGTTGTCGCCCATAGACACCACGAAGTCCGAATTACCGCTTTTCTTTATGCTTTTTAGTTTTGGCAAAAGTTGTTTCGGAAGTGGTATCACCCTATGTGAAGTGGCGGTTTTCGGCTCGTCAAACACTATTCCGCCGTTTGTATCGTGGCAGGAGCGAGAAACGGTCAACAACCCTTTTTGCAAATCAATATCTTTCCATTGCAACGCAATCAATTCGCCTATACGCAAGCCTGTATAAAGGCATAAAACGATACCGAACATTTTTGTCTTTTTGCTATTAAGTGCAGCCGTCTCTATTTTCTTTTGCTCAGCAAGCGTAAAACACTCGATTTTGCGTTCATTTAGTTTCGGGCGTTTAATCATATTTGCCGTGTAATCTTTGGCATATCCAAGCAAATGCGCCGTGCGTAACGAATTTTGCAATACCGAGATAATTGCGTTTACCGTATTTGCGGACAAACCCTTGCCGGTTTTATCGTTTCCGCTTGATAAAAGTTCCGT
>ULUT01063534.1_pt1 | contig 29241 bp, 27 predicted proteins | sample 1958691 | NCBI WGS metagenome assembly ULUT01 (sample SAMEA4835766, study PRJEB28245) | human gut metagenome | biome: gut microbiome; material: fecal sample | place: Denmark | collected 2008 | reverse complement strand
CCTGCCACTAATCTCTGACGAATCGAGGGCTTAGCGATATGAAAAAAATAATGAACACTCCCGAAACTTTCGTATACGATATGTGCCACGGTCTTGCGGCAGCGCATCCCGAGCTCGAATTCGTTGAAAAGTTTAAGGTTGTCAAGAAAAAGGAAATCAACCGCAACAAAGTCACTCTTATTTCGGGCGGCGGCAGCGGACACGAACCCGCACACGCAGGTTTCGTAGGAAAAGGCATGCTCGACGCAGCGGTATGCGGCGACGTATTCGCGTCCCCTTCGCAAATTCAGGTTTACGAAGCGATTAAGGCGACCGCAAGCGACAAAGGCACGCTGCTTATCATCAAAAACTACTCGGGCGACTGCATGAACTTCAACAACGCAGGCGCACGCGCCAAAGAAGACGACGACATTAACGTCGACGCCGTATTCGTAAACGACGACGTTGCCGTCACCGACTCTTTGTACACCGTCGGTCGTCGCGGCGTTGCCGGCACGATGTTCGTACACAAAATCGCAGGCGCGGCGGCGGAACAAGGCAAAGACCTTCCCGAAGTCAAAAGGATCGCTCAGAAAGTCATCGATAACGTCGCAAGTATCGGCTTTGCGATTTCTTCCTGCACGCCCCCCGCAAAAGGCACGCCTATTTTCGAACTTGCGGACGAAAACATGGAATTCGGCGTAGGTATCCACGGCGAACCCGGCGTTGCAACCGAAAAATTCGTCACTTCGGACGAACTTGCCGAAAAGATGGTCGCGCGCGTTAAAGACAACGCCGTCATCCAACTCCAAAAAGGCGACGAAATCGCGGTTATCGTAAACGGCTTCGGCGGCACTCCTTTGTCGGAACTTTACGTGCTCAACAATTCCGTCAACAAAGTCATCGCAAAAGAAGGCTTCAAAGTGCACCGCGCACTTGTCGGCAACTACATGACTTCCCTTGATATGGAAGGCGCGTCGATTACTTTCTTAAAGCTCGACGACGAACTCAAAGCACTGCTTGACGCTCCCGTAAACACCCCCGCTCTTACCTGGGGCGAGGCGGCAAGCGAAGAAGCGGAAGCCGCGCTCGTTGCGGTTCGCGCTCTTGCAAAAGCGATGAACGTCGTTCCCGCCGCAAAAGAAGAATGTGCGGAAAAGGCGGAAACCGCGAAAAAAGCCGCGAAGGCTGAAAAGAAAGCTGTTTACGAACTCACCGAAAAACCCGTGTTCGCACCCAAAATGAATACGGCTGCGTTCGTTGCACTCGTTGACAAAATGGCTGACGTTATCATCGAAAACGAAGTTCACTTCTGCGATATGGACAGCTGCGGCGACGGCGACTTCGGCATGAGCATCGCAAAAGGTTTCAGACAGTTGAAGAAAGACTGGGCAACCCGCGACAAAGCCAACATCGGCGCATTCCTTACAAGCGCAAGCGATATCATTATGGAATATTGCGGCGGCGCGTCGGGCCCCATCTGGGGAAGCGGATTCCGTTATGCAGGCAAAGCGGCGGGAAATGCAGACGAGCTTGACGCAACCCTTCTCGGCAAGATTCTGCAAGGCGCGGTCAAAGGCGTACAAACCACCGGCGAACGTTCGTTCGGTCACGGCGCGGTTGTCGGCGACAAGACTCTTATCGACGCTCTTGTTCCCTGTGCAGATGAAGTTACCAAAGCGGCGGAAGAAGGCGACAGCCTGTTCGTAGCAATGGAAAAAGGCGCACGCGCTGCTGTCAAAGGTGCGGAATACACCAAACAAATCACCGCAAGACTCGGTCGCGCGGGCGTTGTCGGCGAAAAGTCCATCGGACATCCCGACGCGGGCGCATACGGTCTCGGCGTCATCTTTACCGAACTTACCAAATGGGTTAAGACTCAGAAGTAATCGGAAACGACAAAATCAAGGCCTCTCTTCGGAGAGGCTTTTTTTTTGCGCTTTTTTTTGGAAATATCCTGCAAATTACCGTGCGAAACAAAAAATATCTTGACTTATTATATACGCGTAATGTAAAATAAACTTAATACTTTAATTTATTAAAGAGGAGAACTTTATGTTTTATACTTCCCTCGGCTGGTTCAACGGATTCAACCCCGACTCGTGGGTAATGTATCTGATGTACGCCCTTATCGTCGTGTTTATCTCGGCAGAAGCAATTTTTTATCTTGTAAAATCGGTAAAGAAAGCGAAACACATCGGCATGGATATGACCAAAATCAAAAAGGTCATCAAGACGTCCGCAAGTTTTTCGGTCTTGCCCGCAATCGGTATCGGCATCGGCGTTGTTACGCTCATCGGCTCGCTGGGAATTACCGTCCCCGCAATCAGGCTTTCGGTCATCGGCGCGCTGCAATACGAGACGCAGATGGCTGACGGCGCGGCAAAGGCAATTATCAACGATCCTAAACTTGATGAAAAGGCCCTCACGTTGCTTATACAACGCGGCGTTACCGCTCAGGATTACGCAACAATTGTCACCCTTATGACGATTGCAATCATCGCGGGCCCCGTTCTTGTCGTTTTGTTTTACAAAAAACTTCAACCGAAACTTGCCAAACTCGGCGCGATGAAAGTCGGCGGCGCGGTCGATCCCGACACGGCGACGAAAAACCTGGAAAGCGACGCGAAAAAGGCAAATCCCAACGGCATCAACCTTGGCGACTTGGCGTTCCAAGTGTCATTCATCGGTATGATTATCGGCTACATTGCAATGTCCATCGGCGCGATTGCGGCAATGCCCGGTCGCATCACGAGTTATTACAACTTCATTGCGGTTATCGTGGCGGCATTGTTTATGGTCCTTTCCGATTTCCTTGTGAAGAAACTCCACTGGAAATGGCTGGACGACTTTTCGGTTGCATTTTCAATGCTGTTTGCAATGCTGATCGTCGGCATTATCAGCGGCACGACGGGACAATTTTAAGGAGGCGCGAACACTATGAGTAAGAAAGAAAAATTAACGCGTGAGCAGAAAAAAGAAAAACAACGCGCCGAATACGAGGCGATGTCTCAAAAGGAAAAAGAATTCTTCGATTACAATAAAAAATGGCACACCATCGGCAGAATCTGGAATACCATCGGTATCCTTCTTATCATTGCGGTGCCTATCGTCGCCTGCATTCATCTGAAAGTCAGCCCCAACTGGTCGGTCTTTTTAAACGGCGGTATATGGACGCTTATCATAATTAACCTGGGCTCAGGCATTTCGGAACCCATCATTTACGCGCCGATGCTCGGCACCAACGGCGAATACCTGGCGTTTATCACGGGCAACCTTTCCAACCTGAAAATCCCTTGCGTCGTCAAAGCGCACGAGATTGCAGAGACCGAACTCGGCACCGAAGAAAACGAACTGGTGTCCACGATTGCAGTTGCGATAAGCTCGCTTGTAACGGTGCTAATCATTGCGGTTATGGTGCTGTGCCTTGCTGTATCGCCCTTGCAGCAATCCATTGAAAAGGCGCCTTACCTTACCCCCGCATTCGGCTGCGTAGTGTATGCACTGTTTGGCGCACTCGGCGGAAAATATCTCGTCAAAAACCCCAAAATGGCGGCTATCCCGGGCGCAATCCTTATCGGGTTGTCCGCCCTTATCAGCGGCGTAACGCACGGTGAAAAAAACATCGGCAGTTTGTCGCTTATGATAGGTATCGTATTCTGCGCTCTGTTCGCATTCGCGCAAATTATGATTAACAAGAAAAAAGCCAAAAAAGCGGCGGCAACCGAAACCATCGACGTCGGTATCGACAGCGACGAAAAAGTCGAAGTCGTCCTTGAAGACAAGGCGGAAGACGAAACTGAAAAAGAAAACGAAGACAAATAATCGTCAATAAAAAAGCACCTGCAAAGTTTTGCAGGTGCTTTTTTATTGCGTTGTTCTTATTTTATCACCGCGCCGAAAAAGACAAGGTCATTCTCGCTACGGTTTTCAAAACTGTGTTCGTGACATTTCGGGCAAAACGTACATTCGCCGGCTTTCAGGTATTCGTCGCCTTCGTCGGTGTGCATGACGCCCTCGCCCGACAAAACGTAAATGGCTTCCGCATTTATCACGTGCCTATGAAGCCCCAGCGACGAGCCGGGCGCAAGTCTTCCGACCATCATCTTGTTGCCTTCGCCGTCGACGTACATTTTCACGTTGTAGTTTCCGTTGCCGCCTAAGAAATTGGGTATGGTTTGTTCCGTCATTTCGTTAAAATTGATTTTCATAATTGCCTCCGTCTGAAAAATATTATACAACAAGAAAACCATATTGTAAATATCAGTTGATTTTTTTGTCAAAATATATATAATTATTATTGCTTGCGGGTATAGTTTAGAGGTAAAACAACAGCTTCCCAAGCTGTGGTCACGGGTTCGATTCCCGTTACCCGCTCCATTTTGAACCTTGCCGTTATTCGCAAGGTTTTTTTATGCTTTTTAAATATGATATTGCACTTCTGATAATAAAGTAGTATCATATTATCAAATAAACAAAAAGGACGTTTTATTATGAAACTCAAAAAAATTATTATTATGGCATTGTGCCTGTCGCTTGTCATGACGTGCGGCGTTTTCCTTGCCGCGTGCAACAAAGGCGGCGGAGAAGGCGGCGGCGATACGTACGTGCCGCGCAACAGCAATCAATGGTTTACGGAAGCGGAACTTGCCAAAAAAGGTTTGTCCGCTCTTCCTGCTCCCACGGGACTCAGCGGCGATATGAGTTCTGACCTTAATTGGTACAACGACGGCTATGCATTCCATCAGGCATGTCCCAACGAAGATATATTTTATGAAAACGTCGAAAAGTATTTTGCGTATTTCAACGAAAAATTCGACGGACGTTTCGGTGCTATCAACGCTTACAGTCTGGAAAAATACTCGCCGTCAACCAACGAGTATTATTATAACATTCTCAAAAAAACCGACCTTTCCGCATATTTCAGCGACAACCCGTGCCCGACGTACACGTTCTATTACGTGACAGACAAGACGCTTGAAGAAGGATATTTTAAGGCGGACGCAGTTTGGACGTTTGCAATAAGGCTCGACGACGGAAAACTGAAAATCTTCATCGAAAATGCAAGAAAAACACGTAACGGCGTTTACACAAATTATTACAAAATGGCGTAACGCTTTAATAAAAAAAGCTTAAAAATCAAATCATAAACAAGAACGACTCGGGATTTCCGAGCCGTTCTTGCATATAAAAAGTAAGGAGTTAAAACGAAAACCGTACGGTTCGTCAATAATCGTCGTTCATGTTCTCGGCAACGCACTCTGCCGACCAGCCGTGATTGAACGCGTTCATAAGATCTTCCTTGTAAAGCGACATCAGGTTTTCAACGCGCCCGTCTTCGACGCCGAGCCCGTAAAGCGCCTTTTTAACGCCGAAAACGTACTTTTCGTAATCAACCTTAAACCGAGCCTTTTCGATTATCTCGTCTTCGCCGTCGCCCGCGTTCACGCAATCCACGATAAGTTTTGCAACGTTTTCCGCGTCTTCTTCGCTTATATACTGCGCGTCCTGCACGGCTTCCGTCACAAAGATATGAAAGTCAAGGGAAAATTCTTTTTCGGACAACGCCCTTAACAGTTCCTTTCTTTTCCCGTTCAAATTCATTTCCATAACCCTCCTCCCATACTCGTATTATCTCACACTAAATATGACAACGTGGTTCACCATTTACAAATTTTTTCGACAATTTTCAACTTTTTTATGTGACGGGCAAAATTAAACCAAGTAAACAAAAAACGCAACGATTTACTTGCTGCGCTTTTATCAAGGAATAATTATTTTTTTATATTCTTTCAAGCCTTTTACGTTTTTAACGCTTAATATTTTATCGTTATTTAAATATATTGTGCCAAGTTTGAACCATAATTTGGCATCTTCGTCATACTCTTGTGCTTGCGTAAAAACGCAAAACATATTTTTCTTCCCTTTATATTTTCCTATAAAAATATATTTATCTATAAATATTAAATAACGTTCCGACTGTTCCATAGTTAAATTATATTAGCAAAATATGTCTATGTCAAATATTATTAGCATTTTTTGTCTATTCTAAAACTATGGAAATAGGAAAGAAAATCAAGGAATTAAGGACACAAAAAGGCATTTCTCAGACCGAACTTGCAAAAGCAATCGGCGCAAGTCAGCGTGCGGTTTCTTACTGGGAATCCGGCGTTGCCGAGCCAAACGCAACGATAATATACAATCTTGCGGTGTTCTTTGACGTCAGCGCCGATTATCTTGTCGGCAACGGCGATTATTAATAAAAAAAACGCGCCTTCGAAAAGGTGCGTTTTTTTTGTTTTTCACGTTTAATTATTCTTCCGTTTTGTCGTTTTCTTCGGAAACTTCAAAATCTTCGCTCGCTTCCGACAAAGCGTCCACCGCGTTTTCCGCGACGGTTTCTTCTCTCGCTTCGCCGCGTCTTAATGCAAGTTCTTCACGCATTTGTTTTTTGGTTTTTTCATCGATTTTATAAAAGAACATTACCAAAGAACTTGCCAGCATGCAAAGCCCCGGCAGCAAGAAGTAAATTGCCCACGCCTTGTTTTGCATGGAGCCCGGAACTGCGGCGTGAATCGCGTTGGTGTGCGCGACCGCATCGACGATGACTTCCTTCTTATCGATAATTTCGACGCCGACCTTAACCGCGTCCGCATAGTTGTTTGCGCTGTATCCGATTGCGCCGATGAATAAAAGCCCCAACGACACCGACAAAGCGTTGCTGAGTTTGTTGGACATCGACAGGATTGCAAACTGCGTGCCTTCGGTACGTTTGCCCGTTTTCCATTCCTGATAGTCGACGATATCCGCCGTCATGACCATGGGGAGATAGCCGTTGGGACCGTACGCGAACCCGAGGAAGAACTGATAAATCCAGATTGCCCAGATACTTCTCAAAAACGGTACGCCGCCCGTCGCGGTTTCCGCAGGCGTGAGAACGTACAGTAAAAACGAAATCAAGCTGACCGCAAAGCCGTAAAAGCCCGCGATGATGAAGTATTTCTTTTCGCCAAGTTTCTTGTTGATGACGGGGTTCAGAATGATTGTGACCATGCTGGAAATTGCCGAGGTCAGACCGATTGCCCAACTGCACGCGTCGCCGCTCATAACGCCAAGCCCGAGTTTCGTAAGGTCGATGCCATCGCGGATCATAATGCAGGACGCCTGCACCGCAATCGACAAGCCGATATTCCTGCCAAATCCCAAAAGGTACGTTACAAGAACAATCTGGATCATACGGTTGCTTTTGAGTTCCCGGAACATTTCCTTGAAACTCATTGCGGAACTTGCGTTGACCTTGTATTCTTCCTTGCCCTTGAAGTACATCAGCAGTTGCAGAATAAGCCCGACGCCCGAAAGAATCGCGGCGGTGATAAGGTATTCTTTCCAGCCTACCGCACCGGAGCCCGTTATCATACAAACGACGGTGATGAACACGCCGGAGCATGCAAGCGCAACCGATTTCAGCGTATTCGCCCAGCCGGCGGCGTTGTTGGTGTCTTCGGGAGTGCCCGCGACCATTTTCAGCATACCCTGCGACGGAATATCCGCCATTGTCATGCTTACGTTCCAAAGGATAAGAATGAAGGTAATGTAGATATATTTACCCACTTCGCCGCCCTTCGTTTCGGGGAACGGAATGAACGCGAACGAAAGCATCGTGAATACGAAAAGCGGGAACGCCGAGAACAAAATCCACGGGCGCATTTTGCCCGCCTTGAAGTTGGCGCGGTCAATGAGGTTTCCGATTACGAAGTCGGCAACGATACTTATAAACTTTGCCGCAAGAATAATAAGCGCGATTCCGACAAGATTGAGTCTCATAATTTTGTCGAAAAACTCCGCCTGATAACTGTTGACAAGACCTATCGCAAGGTTGATGCCCATCACGCCAAAGGCGTAAATCCACATATTCCCCGTAAGGCCTAAAACCCGTTTTTTGGGCTTATCGAGTGATTCTGTCATAATTTCCTTCCTTTATAAAATATAAAATTATATTACCACATATCAAACGGTATATCAACTTATTTCCAAAAAAAATCATAATTTATAGGACATCGTTTTCATATGCTTGCAAGCCGGCGCGCGATATGATAAAATAACCCGTTGAAAAGGACGAAAAGAAAATGATTATCGACGCTCACGCACATATTTTTCCCGACAAAATCGCCAAAAAAGCAACCGATGCAATCGGCGATTTTTACGGCATACAAATGACAGAATCGGCAGGCACGCCCGACGTTTTATTGCAGGAAGGACGCCTTGCCGGAATTACGAAATTTGTCGTTCATTCGACAGCAACGACAGTTAAACAGGTTGAAAGTATCAATAAATATATCGTTTCGGAGACAGAAGCCCATCCCGAGTTCATCGGATTTATGACGCTTCACCCCGATATGGACGAAGAAGATATGGATGGCGAAATACGTTTTGCGATATCGCACGGCATACGCGGTGTGAAACTTCACCCCGACTTTCAGAAGTTCGCCATCGACGAGCCGTGCGCCGAAAAAATTTACAAAACGCTGGACGGTCGTCTTCCCATACTTTTTCATACCGGCGACAAAAGATATAATTTCAGCAACCCCGAAAGGCTTGTGAAAATTGCGAAAAAATATCCAAAGCAAATCGTCATCGGCGCGCATTTCGGCGGCTATTCCGAATGGAAAAGTTCGCTTTTGTACAAAGGCCTTGACAACGTATATTTCGACACGTCGTCGACGCTCCCCTTTATTGACAAAACCGAGGCGGTAAAACTTTTAAGAAATCTTGGCGTCGAAAGGTTTTTCTTCGGCACGGACTTCCCAATGTGGCGACCGAAAGACGAGCTTGAAAGGTTTTTGAGCCTGCCTCTTTCCGAAAAAGAAAAACAAATGATACTGCACGAAAATTTTGAAAAGGTTTTTAAGTAAACCTTTTCTTTTTTTGCTAACGATTAACCTTGACACGGCAATCGTTTATTAGATATAATACTAATGTATTTTTGAATATAAGTTTGGAGGATATATATGCTTACAGCAATCGTTGGAATCAACTGGGGCGACGAAGGTAAAGGCCGTATGGTCGACCTTTTAAGCCAGGATTACGATATCGTCGTCAGGTATCAGGGCGGCAACAACGCGGGACACACCGTCGTGAACGAAAGAGGAAAATTTATTCTGAATCTTCTTCCCTCGGGCATACTTCGTCCCGAAGTTACCTGCGTAATGGGCAACGGTATGGTTATCGACCTTAATCACCTTCATAAAGAAATCGCGTCCCTTCGCGAAAAAGGCGTCGTAATCACTCCCGACAACCTTAAAATCAGCGACCGCGCGATAATCTGCATGCCTTATCACGTCCGTCAGGATTGTCTGGAAGAAGACAGGCTCGGCGACGCGAAATACGGCAGCCCCCGCCGCGGTATCGCACCCGTTTACGGCGATAAATATCTGAAAAAAGTCATTCGCATGGGCGACCTGCGCTTCCCCGAGGCTCTCGATAAGCACCTCGACAGCATTGTCGAATGGAAAAACCTTTTCATCGAAAAGGCTTACGGCAGCACCCCCATCGACGCGGACGACCTGAAAAAACATCTGAAAGAACTTGCGGACGAATTCCTACCCTACGTCACCGACACGGGCGTCTTCCTTAACGAAAGCAACAAGGCGGGCAAACGCATTATGTTCGAGGCGCAGCTCGGCGCGCTTCGCGACATCGACTTCGGCATCAATCCTTACACCTCGTCGTCGAACACGATTGCGGCGTACGCACCCATCGGCGCGGGCGTGCCCAACCTTAAACTTGACAACGTCATCGGCATTATGAAAGCGTACAGCAGCTGCGTGGGCGAAGGCCCGTTCACTGTGGAAGCGTTCGGAAAGTTCGCAAACGACCTGCGTGAGGCGGGCGGCGAATACGGCGCGGCAACAGGCAGACCTCGTCGCGTCGGCGCGTTCGACGTCGTTGCAAGCCGTTACGGCATCAGAATGCAAGGCGCGGACGAAATCGCCCTGACGAAACTTGACGTGCTTTCTTATCTTGACGCGATTCCCGTATGCACCGCGTACGAAGTCGGCGACAAAATCACGACGGAGTTCCCCTTTGGCGAAGACCTTAATATCGCAAAGCCCGAATTCACCGTCCTTAAAGGCTGGAAGTGCGACATCTCGAAATGCAGAAAGCCCGAAGATCTGCCCAAAGAAGCCGTCGATTACATCCGCTTTATCGAAAAAGCGACCGAATGCAAAATCAAATACGTATCGGTCGGCGCGGAACGCGAAGACTATATCGTAATGTATTAAACAATGCGGGGGGGGGATACCGATTATGTTTGAAACGTCAAAACTTACCTTATATTACAACGTCGGCGGCAGCGGACGGGTTGCAAACGGCGCAAACGACGACTTTGACCTGAAAATCACGCGCGAAAGCAACCGTCTTTTCGTAAAGATCTGCCCCAAGCGCGAGATGGAACTTGTCCACGCCGAAATCGCAACGGATTATTCTTTCCAGAAAGAAACGTCCGTCCTTGCAAACGGCTATCAAAGTTGGTCGCTCACGAAAGAATGGAAAAGGGACGAACTGCAAAAAGGTATCCGCTTCCCCGTGAACAAAATTAAGTTCGGCAGGGAAATCGCCGCAATCAACGGCGACTACAACTTCAAAACTTATCCGAAAACCGCGGGGTTTTTCCACGGATATTCGTTCGGCTATGTCAGAAACGGCTTCACGCACGAGTTTATCGGCTCGTTGAACGAACGCTCCGGCTGGACGATTCTCAATTTCGACTTCAACAAAAACCTTATCACGCTTGAAAAGGACGTTGAAGGAAAAACGATAAAAGGCGACTTCACCCTTTTCGACGTCGCGTTTTTCAACGGAAGTTACGACGATGTTTTCGACGCTTATTTCAAAACTCTGGACGTTTCAAAATGCCGCGTAAACCACACCACGGGCTACACGAGCTGGTACAACTACTTCACGAAAATCGACGAAAAGATTATCCTGCGCGACCTTGAAGGTCTTGCCCGCTCGGACAAAATCGACATTTTCCAGATTGACGACGGCCATCAGACGAAAGTCGGCGACTGGCTGTCCACCGATAAAAAGAAATTCCCGCACGGTATGAAGTTCATCGCCGACGAAATCCACAAAAGCGGATACAAGGCGGGGCTTTGGCTTGCGCCCTTCTATATCGAAAAGGACAGCGTCGTGGCAAAAACTCATCCCGACTGGATTCTGAAAGACGCAAACGGCAAACCCACAAAAGGCATGCTTGGCACTCGTCCGTGCTTCACGCTTAACTTTTACATCAAAGAGTGCGCCGACTACATCCGCCACTTCTTTGACGTGATTTTGAACGAGTGGGGCTACGATATGGTCAAGCTCGACTTCTTGTACACGGCGTGCCTTGTCCCCTTCGGCAACAAAACCCGCGGCGAGATTATGGATGACGCCTGCGCTTTCCTTCGCGACTGCTGCGGCGACAAATACATTTTGGGTTGCGGCGTGCCGCTGTTCCCGGCGTTCGGCAGGTTCGATTACTGCCGCATCGGCTCGGACGTCGATATTCAGTTTAAGCCGCGTTTCATTTACTCGCTCACGAACAACGAAATAGTGTCCACCCAGACGTCGATTCAGAATACGATTTTCCGTCGCGGCCTTGACGGGCGCGCGTTCGGCAACGATCCCGACGTCTTCTTCATGCGCGAGGTCAACCTGAAATACACCGAGTCCGAAAAACGACTTGTCGCCGAGGTCAACAAGACTTTTGGCAGGCTTTTGTTCATTTCCGACAACGTCGGCGAGTTTTCTCAAAAGCAACTTGATTTTTTGAACGAGATTTATACAAAGTCCGAGGCGGTCGTCACCCACGTCGATTATCGCGGCAACAACACCGCAAAAGTGTACTTCACCGAAAACGGCAAGTCCGGGGTATGGACGATAAATTGGCTGACCGGCGAAAACGCCCGCGAATTCTGCAACTGATTTTCACCAAACAAAAAGGACGGCACTCTCTGCCGCCCTTTTTTTGCTTTCTGTTTTACCTTACGATAAATACTGCGCTGTCGTGCTTGTTGACGGAAACCGAAAGCACTCCGTTCGTCGTCGTTTCCGACTTGTCCCATAAGTTCGTCGCGACAAAGTTTTCGGTTTTTTTGCACCTTGCGTATTCGTCGGACAAAACCTTTTTCAGGTTCAGGTTATACTTCTTCTTTCCGCCCTTATTAAACGCGCACACCGCGACGCTTCCGTCCGCAAGCGGTTTAATAAGCACGTCCACCGTGCCTTTTATCACGCGTTTTGCAGGTACGCCGAGCGCGTCCTGATTTATTGCGATAAGGTCGGGGTTTTTGACGATTTTCAAAACGTCGTCCGAAATATTTCTCAGGTCGTTGCCGAGAATCAGCGGCGCGCACATCATGCACCACAGCGCAAAGTGCGAGCGGTTTTGCTCGAACGTGAGTTTTCCGTTGCCGACTTCCAGCATGTCGGGATCGTTCCAGCCGCCCACGCCCGCGTACTTATAAAGTTTGACGGTGTGGTTGTAAAGGATTTTGATCCACGGCCATATCGGGCGGATATCGGGGGTTGTACGCCACAAATTGCCCGCGTATCTTCCCCACTTATACGGCTGATTGAAGCCCCATTCGCAGATTGAAAACGTGATTGGTTTTTCGGGTTTGCCCGTGTCCCGCGCGACTTTTTCGGTGGCTTTTTTGAGTTGTCGTCCCATGTTGACGTATTGCAGCATTGCGCTGTCGGCGCGCGTACCGATGGGGTTGAAAAGTTTAAGGGTGTTTTTGCCCTTTTTAAGGCGCATCGACACCGTGAACTTCGCCGTCATATTAAAGCGTTTTTGCGACGGGAAAATCAGGACTTCCCTCTCAATGCCGTTTGCTTCCAGCATCAGGCATTTTTCGTACTGTCCGTGCTTCACGATATGGACGGTTACGTTGTAAACGCCGTCTTCTTCCACTTCGATATTGTCAAAAGTCATCGCGCCTTCGCGGCGATCGAGCCCCGACACGTATTTCCCGTCAAAGCCTTTCTTTTTCATATAGCGGGCAAGCCCGAAAAGTTCCGCTTCCTTGCAGTCGTAGGTGCGGCCGATTCCGTTTTTGCTTATCGTCACGGCGTAAACGAGCGGCGCGTATTCCGACAGCGGAATATTGTGGCAGAAGTCGTATTTGAAATACTCCACGCCCCACTTTGCAAAGGTGTATGCGTCCGTCCATTCGTGATATAAACTTGCGGTCAAATCTTCGCACGTTGCCGTGCCGTTGCTGCTGTACACGCCAAGGCTTATTCCCATCGCGTTCACCTTTTCGACAAGCGCGGGAATGCCGTTCGGGAAAGTCAGCTTGTCCGCCTGAATTCTTCCTTCGTCGTCGCGCGCGTTGTCAACCCAGTTGTCGTCGATATTGACAAAGTGATATCCGGCGTCGACAAGCCCTTTTTCTTTCATCGCGACGGCGGTGTCGTAAATAAGGTTTTCGTCAATGCGGTTTCTGAAAGTGTTCCAGCTTGACCAGCCCATCGGGGGCGTGAGCGCGGCGCCGTTACCGTAAAAGTCGGCGGGATAAACTTCGCTCACCTTTGACGGCACGTTGAAAAATCTTTTGACAAAGCAAATCGGGCACATTCCGTTGCGTTTCATAACTACTCCTTTTCGTCCTGTGATTTTTTGGGCGGACGAGGTCCAAGATATTGATAAAGCACGCATTCAAGTTGCGAGCTGTAAAGTTTCCTTGTTTTGTCGGCGCGGCGGCCGAAGTTCCTTTCAAAGTCGGGATAACTTGTGAAAGCGTATAAACTCCACGTGTCCAAAGACTTGAAAAGTTTTCCGAAATCCCGATACAGCGGCTTCAATTCCTTTTCGGTCAACAGCCTTTCGCCAAACGGCAGATTGCTGATAAGCACGCCGTATTTTTGTTTTGTGGACACGTCGCGCATGTCCATTTGCTGGAAGTGGATAAGGTTTTTGACGCCTGCGTTTTCGGCGTGTATCATTGCCATTTTTATGCTGTCGCCGTCAATGTCAAATCCCGAAATACGGGTTTTAACGTCAAGATTTTGCACGCTTAACGCCTCGTCGCGCACTTTGTCGATGACTTGCGGCGCACCTTTGAACTGCTCAAAAGCGAAATGCCGCTTTATCCCCGGCGCGGTGTTTTGCGCGATAAGCGCGGCTTCGATAGGTATTGTTCCGCTGCCTGCAAAACAGTCGATAAGCGGACGATCCTTGTTCCATACCGACAGCATTATTATTGCCGCGGCAAGCGTTTCTTTCATCGGCGCAAGCCCCATGATCGGACGGTATCCCCTTTTGTGCAGCCCTTCGCCGGACGTATCCAGACATATCGTAACTTCGTCGTACGCGACGTTTACTTCGACGTGATACGCCGCGCCGCTTTCATTCAGCGTTTCGATTTTATATTTCCTTTTCAACCTTTCGACAATCGCCTTTTTTGCGACTTTCTGGATTGCCGACAGCGCATACAACGCCGATTTATTGCTTTTTGCATCGACGGTAATGCGCGCGTCCTTTTCAAAAACGTCTTCAAAAGGATATGATATAAGCCCGTCGAAAAGCTCGTCAAAAGTCGTCGCCTTGAACGAAAAAAGATTGACGTAAACGTGATTTGCCGTCCTTAAAAACATATTCGCGCGGGCAAGCGCGGTCATATCGCCGTTGAAACCGATTCGCCCGAAAACCGCAGGTCCCGCCTCGTAGCCGAGTGTTTCGAGTTCCCTTTTCGTGACCGCCTCGATACCGCTTGCGGACGTAACCGACAAATTCATTTTTCCGTCAAAAATACTCATAAGAAAATTATATAAATTTTCTTCCCTTTTGTCAATTTTACTTATCGCGCGTTTAATTTCTTTTCGTTTTATCTCATATTTTCTTTATTATCCTTATCTTGCCGAAGGCAAATATCACTCGCATTTTGCGAATATCACTAATTCGCTTGCGAATTTATTTAATTCAAAATTTTGAATTTCACATAAAAAGAGTACCGAAATCGGTACTCTTTTTAATACTGTTTCTGTTACCAGTCTTCTTTTATGGAAAGTTTCACGTCGTCGTAAAACTCCTTATACTTTGAACGGGCGTACTGACCTTTTTTCATGTATTTTTCGCTGCGGACAAGGTCGTCGTCATTTGACGCGACGTCGCCCTGCTCACGATTTTTCATTTTCCTTAAAATTTGTTCTTTTTCCTGTTCGGTCATAGTATTTACCGCAGTTCTTTTTTTGGAAACTACGCTTTTCAAAAAAAGCGAAAGGGGGTAAAAGGGTTAGCGTAAGCGCAGGTTCTCTTCGGGGGAAAACGGCACAAAGTTTCGACTGACGTTGTCCCCCGCCCCAAAACAAAAGCACCGCTTTTGTTTTGAAGCGCAGCGCGCTTAATATTCGCAGTTGCCCACAGTCCGCGGGAACGGTATCACATCTCGTATGTTCGTTATGCCCGTAAGATACATTACCATACGTTCAAAACCCAGACCGTAGCCCGAGTGAACGGTGCCGCCGAAACGACGAAGGTCGGTGTACCACCAGTAGTCTTCGCGTTTAAGCCCCATTTCGTCGATGCGCTGATACAAAACGTCCAGACGTTCTTCGCGCTGACTGCCTCCGATAAGTTCTCCGATGCCGGGGACGAGAAGGTCCATTGCGGCAACGGTTTTGCCGTCGTCGTTCAGGCGCATATAAAACGCCTTGATTTCTTTCGGATAACCGGTGAGGAACACGGGTTTTTTGAAGATATGTTCGGTAAGGTATCTTTCGTGTTCCGACTGCAAATCGCAGCCCCAATATACGGGGAATTCAAACTCGTCCTTATGGGGGAGCAAAAGTTCGATGGCTTTCGTATAGGTCAGGCGTTCAAAATCGCTGCCCACAACGTTTTCAAGGCGGGCGATAAGCCCCGTATCGACAAACTGATTAAGGAATGCGATTTCTTCCTTGCAACTGTTCATAACGTACCTGATGACGTATTTGACCATTGCTTCCGCCATATCCATATTGTCGTTCAGGTCGGCAAAAGCCATTTCGGGCTCGATCATCCAGAACTCCGCCGCGTGACGAGTCGTGTTGGACTTTTCGGCGCGGAAAGTGGGCCCGAAAGTATAAACGCGGCTGTATGCCATTGCGAAAGTTTCGACGTTGAGTTGTCCCGATACCGTAAGGCTGGTTTTCTTGCCGAAGAAGTCCTCGGAATAATCGACCTTGCCCTGTTCGTCCTTTTTGACGTTGTCAAGATCCAGCGTGGTTACCTGGAACATTGCGCCAGCGCCTTCGCAGTCGCTGCCCGTGATAAGCGGCGTGTGAACGTAAACGAAATTCTGTTCGTTGAAAAATTTATGGATCGCAAACGCGATTTCGCTGCGGATGCGGAAGACAGCGTTGAATGTGTTCGTACGGGGACGAAGATACGCCTTTTCCCTTAAAAATTCAAAACTGTGGCGTTTCTTTTGCAGGGGATAGTCGGGCGTGGACGTTCCTTCGACGACGATATTCGTCGCCTTGATTTCAAACGGTTGCTTTGCGCCTTCCGTCACGACGAGAACGCCTTCGACGCGCAACGACGCACCGACGTTCTGGCGTGCGATTTCGTCGTAGTTTCCAAGTTTTTCACGCTCGAAAACAACCTGAACGTTCTTGAAAAAGCTGCCGTCGTTCAGTTCGATAAATCCAAAGTTTTTACTGTCGCGGATGGTACGCGCCCAGCCGCAGATTGCCACCGTCTTTCCGTCAAATGACGAAAAATCGGCATAAAGGCTTTTGATTTGTGTTGTGTTCATAAAAATTTCCTTGTTGTATTCAGGAGTTTATCCGCTCGTTACAGCAGATAAATGCCTTGTTTTGCACAATTTTCAATCATATCGTCGGGCCAGACAGACGCCTGCACCTCGCCGATGTGACGTTTCCCGAGAAGCAGCATGCAAAGCCTTGACTGCCCGATACCGCCGCCGATGGTCAGCGGAAGTTCGTTGTTCATAAGGGCTTTGTGGAAAGGCAGTTCAAGCCTGTCGGTGGAGCCGTCTTCTTCCAACTGTTTTTTCATAACTTCGGGCGTGACTCTTATGCCCATGCTGGAAATTTCGATTGCGGAATCGATGCTGTCCAGCCAGAAGAATATGTCGCCGTTCAACGACCAGTCGTCGTAGTCGGGCGCGCGTCCGTCGTGTTTAACGCCGCTTTTCAGTTTCCCGCCGATTTGCATAATGCAGACGGTGCGGTACTCGCGAGTGACGATTTGTTCCCTTTCGGACGGAGTCTTATCGGGATATAAATCTTCAAGTTCCTGCGTGGTGACGAATTTAACCTCGCGGTTGATTTTCGTCATGTTGAGCGGAAAATGCATGTTGACGATGTTTGCCGTGTCGGCAACCGCGCCGACGATTTTCGTAACGATGCCTTTCAGAAAGTCGATATTCCTTTCTTCCTTGGAAATCACCCTTTCCCAGTCCCACTGATCGACGTAAATGCTGTGAAGCCTGTCGAGTTTATCGTCGCGACGAATTGCGTTCATATCGGTGTACAAACCTTCGTCGACCTTGAATCCATAATAACTCAAAGCGTATCTTTTCCATTTTGCGAGCGATTGCACGACCTCGCATTCGACGCCCGGGTTGTTCAGAACGTCAAAAGACACGATGCGTTCCACGCCGTTCAGATTATCGTTAAGCCCCGATGCCGACGTTACAATAAGGGGTGCGGAAACACGCTGTAAATTGAGTGCGCCGGCAAGTAGTCTTTCAAAGTTGTCTTTGATAAGCTTTATTGCCGTTTCTGTTGTTCTGAGTTGCAGTGATGGACCTTTGTTTACCATAAAACTACCTCCGGTGAAATATTTAATGTATGAAATTATACGCTTTCTTACACTAAATTGCAACAGTTTTTCCCGCAATTTTCAATTTTCATACGTGCGGTAAAGATTTGCGTATATTCCACCCCGTTCCATCAGTTCTTTATGGCTGCCGTCTTCGGCGATTCCGTTTTCGGTCAGCACCAGGATTCTTTCGGCGTTTTTGATTGTCGTGAGCCTGTGCGCGATTGTCAGCGTCGTGCGCCCTTCGGCAAGTCTGTCAAGGGATTTCTGTACCATTCTTTCGGACTCGTTGTCAAGCGCGCTCGTGGCTTCGTCCAGAATTAAAATGGGCGGGTTTTTCAAAAACAGCCTTGCGATGCTTATGCGTTGCTTTTGTCCGCCCGACAGTTTTACGCCGCGTTCGCCGACGACGGTGTCGTAGCCGTCCGACATTTTATCGACAAATTCGTTGACGCCTGCGGCGGTTGCCGCCTTCACGACATCTTCGCGGGTTGCCGACGGATTGCCGTAGGCGATGTTTTCCGCGACGGTGCCGTTGAACAGATAAACGTCCTGCTGCACGATGCCGATACATTTCCGAAGGGACCTGAGCGTTACGTCCCTTACGTCTTTTCCGTCGATTCTGACCGCGCCGGAATTCACGTCGTAAAAACGCGGAATAAGGCTTACCATCGTGGTTTTGCCGCCGCCAGACGGTCCGACGATTGCAACGCTTTCGCCCTTTTCGACGGTGACGGACAAATGGTTAAGAACGTCCGAGCCGTCGTTATATCTGAACGACACGTCCGAAAACTCGATTTCGCCGTCGAAACTTTCGATATCTATTGCGTCGGGTTTGTCGGAAATATCCTCGGGCGTGTCCATAAGGTTGCAATATCTCTGGAAGCCCGCGATACCCTGCTGATACTGCTCGGTAAACTGTACGAGGATATCGACCGTGCCAAGCAGCGTGTTTACGAACAACAAGTACGTGATAAGATCCGCCGCGTTGATATGCCCTTTCTGGATGAACGCCGCGCCAGTAACCGCAGTCAAAATGTACACGATGCTTGAAAACAGCGTAATGGACGAGAAAAATCCGCCCATATTCATATAGCTTTGGCGTTTGATTTTTACAAAGTCTTCGTTGTCCTTTTCAAAGCGTTTCGTTTCCAGATCCTCTGTTGCAAACGATTTCACGACGCGGATTCCCGACAAAGTGTCTTCAAGATGCGTGTTAAGTTCCGCAATCTTTTTCCTGTTCTGCCTGAAAATCCTGTTAAGGCGGTTGTTGTAAAAATAAGTTACCACCGCGAAAACGGGAATGGTCGCGAAAACTATGAGCGTGAGTTCGACGTTAATCGTCATAAGGTACGCGAACGTTCCGACGAATTTCACGATGACGATGAAAATTTCTTCGGGGCAATGGTGCGTACACTCCGTGATATCGAAAAGGTCGGTCGTGCTGCGACTCATAAGTTCGCCGACCTTGTTGTCGTCGTAAAAACTTGTGGGAAGGCGCATGAACTTGTCAAAAAGGCTCATTCTGATATCCTTTTCGATGCGCGCGCCCATAATGTGTCCGACGGTCGTCATGTAGTATCTGCACGCGACTTCGACAATTTTCACGGCAATCATTATTCCCGCGATCTGGAACAAAAACGCCCACTTGAAGTCGTCGCCCAGAACGTCGTACATAAGAACCCTTACAAGCACGGGGAACACAAGCCCCGCAATCGACATTATAAACGCCGACAACAAATCGAGCGCGAATAAGCCTTTGTAAGGTTTATAAAACGGGAAGATGCGTCTGAGCGTTCCCTTTTCGATTTTGGTTTTGTCACCGCTTTTCCTGCGGTTTTCTTTTTTAGCCATTATTTTTCAAAAGCCTCGTAAAGTCTGTCCATTGCCTGAACCACGGCATCTCGCGGACAAGCGATATTAAAGCGGATAAAGCCACTGCCTTCCGTCCCGAACAAAGTGCCTTCGTCCAGCCAGATTCTTGCGTCTTTTTCAAGTTTTGTCAATATTTCTTCGTCGGAAAGCCCGTATGCGCTCATATCGAACCAGGGAAGATACGTGCCCTGAAGGTCGGCAATCTTCACGCGGGGCATTTTCTTTTTACAAAAATCGACCATATATTCGTAATTGCCGTAAATATGAGAAAGCAGTTCTTTCAGCCATTGTTCGCCGTGACGATAAGCCGCCTCGCAAGCGTTAAGCCCGAAAATGTTCGGGTATTCGTAGCCCGTGGAAGTTACCGTTTCGCGATATGCCGCGCGGCGCGAGTCGGACGGAATGATTATGTTGGAAGTCTGCAATCCCGCAAGGTTGAAAGTTTTGCTGGGCGCGGTGCAGACCATACAGTTTTCCCTGTCGATATTCAAAAACGAAATATGTTTGTTGTCGCCGTAAACGAAGTCGCTGTGGATTTCGTCCGCGCACACGAATACGCCGTGCTTTCTTGCAACCTCTGCAACTTGGTCAAGCTCGTCTTTCGTATAAACGCGTCCCACCGGGTTGTGCGGATTGCAAAACAGCATAAGTTTCACTTTTTCGTCGACGATTTTCTTTTCAAGGTCAGTAAAGTTTATCGAATATTTGCCGTCCGAATACACAAGCGGACTGTTGATAAGTTTCCTTTTGTTGTTTTTGATTGCATTCAGAAACGGGTAATACACGGGGCGCATAACAAGCACGCCGTCGCCCTCGTTCGTATAAGTTTTGACCGCCATATTAAGCGCGAAAACTATGCCGGGCGTGAACACTACCTGTTCGTTTTCAAAGTCGGCGTCAAAGTGCGTTTTGTACCAGTTTTTAAGGGCTTCGTAATAGCCCGACATCGGGCGGGAATATCCGTAAATGCCAAAGGTCGCGACGTCTTCCATCTTTTTTACGACCTCGGGAACGGTCGGAAAATCCATATCTGCAATCCACATCGAAAGAGTGTCCGAGGGCTTGTTGTATTCTTTGTAAAAATCGTATTTCCAGCTGCTTGTTCCTTTTCGATCGATGATTTTGTTAAAGTCGTACATGATGTTGAATTTTCTCCTTAGTATAATAATGTAAGCGCAAACAATATCTGCGCCGCGTAATATGTCGTCATATAAATATATTTTACTTTCGTTTGTTCGGTATGCCCGAAGTTATAGTATGCAAGCACAAGATCGGACGTCGTGAACAGTATACCGCCCGCAAGTATCAAAGACGCGATTTTTTCGGGCGAAAGAAAAACGTACACGTTAATCGCGCCCATAAGCATCGTGCCGAGAAACGCCGCGTACAGCGTAACAAGCGGAGTTATCTTCCCCGCTTTCATCACTTTCAGAAGACTCAGCACCACGAACAGCGCCGGAATTCCGAACACCGCGAAAAGCGTGTAACAGTTGAACCCTTCCACAAAGCGCAGAAGCCACACGACGTATATGACGTGGCCGACCGCAAAAAACAGTCCGCCCGCAATCGTGAGTACGCCAAGCGTTTTTTTGTCGGCAACCACGTTGTTGCTTGACAGGAATATATCGCCGAGCATACCGAAAACAAGCCCGGCGATAACAAGAATTTTCCAGTTGTCGTATCCGCCCTTTGCCATCGAAAGTAGCGCAATCATCACAAAGCACAAACTCGCGACGGTTTTCAGAACGTATTTGAGCGCAAGGATTCCCTTGTTTTCAAGCGCGACGACGACCACGCTGAGAACGGCGGTTATCGCCGCCAGAATGTAAATATACGCCATGATTTCCCCCTTTGTCCGTTAATCGAGATTTTCGTAAATTTCTTCTTTCAACCGTTTCGGGAGAAGACTGCGTTTCACCGCCGATTTATAATCGCGCGACTTCACTTTCTTTTTGACTGCCGAATACAGTATGTTCTTTTTGAAATAGCCTTTTTGCCAGCGCGCCATGACCTTTGCAATAACTTCGCCGCCTGCGGGATTGACGCGGATTTTGTAGTCAGTCAACACAATCGTAACTTTATCCGTAGGTTTCACGCCGTTTAAGCACACAATCGGTTGTGTATTGCACGTTTCGTCGCTTTGAAGAACCTCGTTTAAGTACACTTTGACCTGTGCTTTCGACACGTCCGCGAACGAGAAACTCAGATTGCGTTTTTCGGGGATAAGCGACAAATCTCCTTCCGACGGATACAGCGTGAACGTAACGTCTATGCCGTCGTTTTCGGACACTTCCGCTTTCGTTTTGACAAACGATACGTCATACGACAAATCCTCGCCCTGGTCTTCGTAAAGCGTGAATTCGTTGTTTCCGCGATAAATCAAAAATTCCAGATTTTCGGGGTTTTTCACGGAGTTTCCGCCGTCGCCCGAAAGCGGGATAATCGCGCCTTCTTTTGCAAGCACGGGGATTGACGATTCGCCGCGGAAAAGTTTCAGGAATTTTTCGCCGTGATAAACCTGTCCCGTGAAAATATCCGTCCATCTGCCGTGCGGAAGCCACGCTTTGACCGCCGCCGTACCCGTGTTTTTGTTGATACGGCTGACAATCGGACACACCATAAGTTCGCTTCCGAACATATATTGATTTTTCACCTTAAAGGCGTCCTTTTCGTCGGGATAGGCGTAATACATAGGCTCGCAGATAGCGCGCCCTTCCGTATGCGTTTTATAGTTCATCGTATAGATATACGGGATGAGTTTGTGCCTGAATTTCAACGCTTCCGTCGCGAAGTGATCGACGTCCGCGCGATACGACCACGGCTCTTTGCCGGAAAGGTCGCTGTTTGACGAATGCAATCTGTTTATCGGACTGAATACGCCGTATTGCACCCACCTTAAATAAAGTTCGTCGTCGCGTATGCCGAACATATGTCCGCCGATGTCGTGGCTCCACCAGGTATAGCCGACGTTTGCGGCGTTATTCGTGAAATACGGCTGCTTCCTGAGTGCCGACCAAAATACGATGCAGTCGCCCGAAAAACCGAGCGGATAACGATGGCTGCCCACGCCCGCGTATCTTGACAAAATGAGCGGACGATGCTTGCGCGCGTTGTCAAGCGTGAAGTAATGATTGAGCGCCCACAAGGGATCGAGCCCCGACAATGCGGTCTTTCTGCCCTGTTGCCAGTCAATCCACCAGAATTCCACGCCGTCGTCTTCGTACGGGTGATTCACGGTTTTGAAATACGCGTTGATATAGCGGTTGTCGGTCATGTCGAAAGGTATGTCGGTTTTCGTGTCGGGATCGATGCCCATTTCACGCGCCATATCTTCGTACATGTCTTCGAAATGCCGCACGCCGTCGGCGGGATGCAGGTTCATCGTCACCTTAAATCCCTTTTCGTTGAGCCATTTCAGAAAGCCTTTGTAGTCGGGGAATAAATCTGTATTCCAGCTGTATCCCGTCCAGCCGGGGCCCTGGAATCTGTTTGCCGCGGAATGTTTGTAGTCGGTGCCGAACCTTTCGTCCACGTTCACCCAGTGCCAGTCCATATCGATCGTCGCGACCGTGATGGGGATATCTTTGTCGATGAACCTTTGCATAAGGTCGACGTATTCCTGTTGCGTATACGCGCGATATCTGCTCCACCAGTTGCCGAAAGCATATCTCGGGACAAGGGGCACGCCGCCCGTAATCCTGAAAAAGTCTTTGAGCGCGGTGCGGTAGTCGGTGCCGTATGCGAAAATATATTTATCGATTGTGTCGGTTTTTCGCGCCTCGACCTCGCCGTCCTTATTCAGGATAAGACCTTTGTCCTGAAATACCGCAACGCCCGTCTTGCTCATTATGCCAAGCTTGAAAAAGTAAATTCCGAAGTTGCCGTCAAGCGTTCGCATCGTGCCTTTCAGGTTGCCCTTGTTCGTTGCGGGAATGACCGCACCCGACTTCGTTACGATTTTCGATTTTTCGCTTTTTTTGTCGAAAACGAGAGTAACCGCGTCGGTTGTGATTTTCACCGTGTTTTCGGTGTTTTCCGCCTTATATTTCGGCGTTTCGAGGTTGCGAAACCATACCGATTGCGTTGCGTCGTCGATGAATTTCCCCGTGACGGACGTTTCCACGCGGAAAAGCCTGTCGGTAAGCACGGTTATGCGGAAATTTTTGCCCGAAACCACGCTGCTTTTCAACGCCTCGGGGTGCGTTACCGCAATAAGTCTTTCGTCAAGTTTAACTTTGCTCATAAAAATGCACGCGGCAAAATAATTGCCGCATTCCTTTATCTGAATTATTTTTTGAATTTGGGGTGCGAGAGAATTTCGTTCCACACGACGATACGTTGAAGTTCTTTCACGTTTTCGTCGGAATTATCTTTCGGCATCACGTCGTCCAGCACGAACCGCACGTTGTTATGCGCGCAACCTTCGTCGCCTTCGCCTGCGATATGCGGTTTCTTTTCAACCCTGACTTTGCCTTTTGTCGGGGTTGCGGACGGGTGCTTGTGCGGCACGGGGGCTTTTGCGGCGTCGCAAATATCCTTTGACCTTACGACGTTGCCCGACGTGTCGTCGACGGTTTTTACTTCCTTTCTCGCATTGAACGCATTCTGACGACTGCCCGACGCTTTTTGCACGTTTTCCATGCGACGTTTCATAATTTCGTCGTGCTCGGACTCGGCAGAATCTTTCTTCTGCCCTTCGTCGGGGTTCGTCGTCCGACCTCGATTATTCTGCGTGTTATCGTTTCCGGATTTTTTGTTCCCGTTTGCGCCTTTCAGTATTTTGATTGTCATCGACGTGATAACCAAAAACACCATTACGAAAAAGGCGATGACTAAAACGAACATTCCGTCCATCGAAAGTGCGTTAATCATTATTTTTTATCTTCGTCGGGTTTTTTGCCGCTTATCGCGTTTCTCATTGCGGTGTCGGCGATTACGTTTTGCATGTTATAGTAATCCATAACGCCAAGTCTGCCGTTTCTGAACGCGTCCGCCATTGCTTCGGGGACTTCCGCTTCCGCTTTGACGACTTCCGCGCGCATTTCCTGCGTACGGGCTTTCATTTCCTGTTCCTGAGCGACAGCCATTGCGCGGCGTTCTTCCGCCTTTGCCTGGGCGATACGCTTATCCGCTTCCGCCTGATCCATTTGGAGTTGCGCGCCGATGTTTCTGCCGACGTCGATATCCGCTATGTCGATTGACAGAATTTCAAAAGCCGTGCCCGCGTCAAGACCTTTTTGCAAAACCGTCTTACTGATACGGTCGGGGTTTTCAAGAACTTCTTCGTGAGTGTTGGAACTGCCGATTGTCGTGACAATACCTTCGCCGACACGGGCGATTATGGTTTCTTCGCCTGCGCCGCCGACAAGACGCGCGATGTTTGCGCGGACGGTAACACGCGCCTTTACGCGAAGTTCGATACCGTTTTTGGCGATTGCGGAAATCGCGGGGGTTTCGATGACTTTGGGGTTGACGCTGACTTTCACCGCGTTCAGCACGTCGCGTCCCGCAAGGTCGATGGCTTTTGCGGTACGCAGGGACAAGTCGATGTTTGCGCTGTGCGCCGATATCAATGCGTTGACGACTTTCAGAACGTCGCCGCCCGCCATATAATGCGTTTCAAGTTCCACGACGTCGATTTCAAGTCCGGCTTTCACGGCGTTGATATACGCTTCGACAATCATTCTGATGTTGATGCGGCGAAGGCGCATACCAATAAGACGTCCCATTGAAATTCTTGCGCCGGAAACCAACGCGCGAAACCACGTTCCCACGGGAACGAGCGCGAAAAACACTGCCAGTAATACGACAAAAACCGCCAGTACCACGATAAGCGTGGTAACGGCACTTGTAAGACAAAGTGCGGTAAACAACATAATTTATACCTCCAAAAATCTACAAATTAAACTATTTTTTCGTGACGACGACGCGCACGCCCTCGACCTTTATTACTTTTACTTCCGTATCCGCGTCGATAAATTCGTTTTCGGCAACGACGTCGTATTTTTTACCGTCGATTTCGACAATGCCCGACGGACGAAGCGCGCAAAGCGTCTTCCCCGTTTTATCAAGAAGTCCGCTGTAATCCGCCGTGCCTTCCGACACGCCCGTCGAAACCGCGCTCTCTTTCATGACGAAAGGCGTCTTTGACAACCAGCCTTTTTTGGACGACACCGCCATAAATACGAACGCTATCACGCACACGATAAGCAATATCAGCAGCAACAAAAGCGCCTGTATGACGGGATTGCCGTTGCCGCCCTGCGTCGCGCGAAGAACAATGCCGATTATCGAAAGTATTATGCCCGAAATCCCGAAAAAGCCGAAACCCGGCGTGAATACTTCCACGATAATGAATATAAGTCCGACGAAAAAACAAATCGCCGAAGCAACGTTCATCTCCTGAAAAAGAAAAACTATTTCTTCCGAAAACGTGCTCAAAAGCGCAATATCAAAAGTCATAAGCCCGGCTCCTTTTTTAATTTCTCGGAATTCTCCTATGAAAATGATACCATAAAAAAAGAAAAAACACAATAATATATTTATATTATGTGTTCTTTCTTCGCGCCGTCATTGAAAAGTTTTGCCCCGCTATTTCGATTTTTTGATAAGGCGGGTGCTTCTGAATACCACACTGCCGTTCACCCTGTCGTTGCAGGGATAAAAAATCACACGGAACAAAATGCGGTTTTTCTTGAACTTTTTGATTGCTTCTTCGCCGATTTTAATCACGTTTTCGATAAGTCCCTGCGAAAGCAAGCCGCCTTCGTGTCCCCACCATATCGCGTATTCGTCTGAAATTTTCAAAATTTCCCTTGCGCTTTCCAGCCATTCGTCGACGTACGACGCGTTCGGCAGAAACAGCCACGGCGACGGACACATATTGTCGCCGACGAAAGCAATTTTCGCTTTATCGTCCAAAAGCAATATGCTGCCGTAAGTATGCCCGACGGAATGTACGACTTTCACTTGTCGTCCGCCAAGGTCGAAAACGTATCCGTCGTCTATGCCGACGACTTCGGGACGCTTATCGTACTTTACCAGATCTTTGACTTTTATGCTTTTGTCGACAACCCCTTTCGAGCCGATTAAAAAAAGTTTTCTGACGATATAATTCGTCATAAAATTATACGTCTTTCCCGTGTCGAGGGTGTGGACGTAAATTTTTTCAAACTGTCCGTCGCCGCCCGCGTGGTCGACGTGTCCGTGCGTCGCGACAACGGTAATTGGCTTGTCGGTGATTTTTTCGACCGCGCCTTTTATGTCGCCTATACCCAGCCCGCAATCGATCAGCAGCGCGCGTTCCTCACCTATTAAAAGATAACAGTTCGCGATGCCGAAGTCGCTTATCATATAAGTGTCGTCGGCAATTTTTCTTATCGGATAGTCGGTACGCATTACTCTGTTTTTCATATTTTACCCCTTTATTTTATACGATAAACTTGCTCTTTTGCAAATATATCGTTTTTTTTCAATAAAAAAGCCCGACCGAAGCCGGGCGTGAATTTTATAAACCGTAACCTATGTCAAACGCTTTCTGGTTGACGGGGATTACCTTGGGTTTTGCGTGGAAAACCTTTTCGATGGTGCTGAGCATTACTTCCCTCGGGAAGAGGTTGCTGTACTTCATATACGCGCCCAGAACCACGATATTCGCCGTCTTGTCGTTGCCCGCTTCGTGCGCGAGCTCGTTTGCGGGGACGTAAATCGTGGTAACGTCGGTGCGCTCCACCTTGTCGGAAATAAGGCTGCTGTTGACGATGATAAGTCCGCCGGGACGCACCTTGTTTTTGAATTTGTCAAGGCTCGGTTTGTTCATTGCGATAAGCGTGTCGGGCACCGCGATGATGGGCGACGCGACTTCCGTATCGTCAACGACAACGCTGCAATTCGCCGTACCGCCGCGCATTTCAGGACCGTACGACGGAAGCCAGGTTACCGCTTTGTTTTCGTATAAGGCGGCGTATGCGATAAACTGTCCGAGCGACAAAACGCCTTGTCCGCCGAAACCTGCGATGATTATCTTTTCCATACTTATACCTCCTTAAAAACGCCAAGCGGGTACAGCTTTTCCATATCGCCCGCAACGTATTGAAGGGCTTGTTCGGGCGTCATGTGCCAGTTGGTCGGGCAGCTTGACAAAAGTTCCACCATCGTAAAGCCGTCGCCGTTAATCTGATGTTCGAAGGCTTTTTTGATTGCCTTCTTTGCCTGTACGATGTGTTTTACGTCGCACAAACTTTGTCTTGCAATATAAGCGGGGCCCGTAAGCGTGGACAACAGCTCGCACATTTTCACGGGGTTGCCGTTGATTTCGGGATTTCTGCCGTAAATACAAGTCGTTGATTTTTGCCCGTCAAGGGTGGTCGGCGCCATTTGTCCTCCGGTCATGCCGTAAATCGCGTTATTGATGAAGATGACGGTGATTTTTTCGCCGCGCGTCGCCGCGTGCACGATTTCCGCCATACCGATACTTGCAAGGTCGCCGTCGCCCTGATAAGCAAACACGACGTTGTTCGGATTGGCGCGCTTTGCTCCCGTTGCGACTGCGGGTGCGCGACCGTGCGACGCCTGAATCATATCGCAGTTGAAATAGTTATACGAGAACACGCTGCATCCGACGGAAGCGATTCCTATGCAATGTCCTTCCGCGCCGAGTTCTTCCAGAACTTCCGCAACGAGTCTGTGCGCGATGCCGTGCGTGCAACCGGGGCAGTAATGGAACGGCACGTCTGTCAGCATTTTGGTTTTTTCAAATACTTTTGCCATTATTTTTTTACCTCCCCTTTCACGAATTCGACAATGTCTTCGGGCGTCATGACGTTGCCGCCGGTGCGACCGAAGAAGTCGACGGGTTTCTTACATTCGATTGCGAGTTTCACGTCCTCGATCATTTGTCCCATCGAAAGTTCGGAACATACGAATCTTTGGACAGTCGGGTTGTTTGCGACTTTCAAAAACGCTTCGTTCGGGAACGGGTACAACGTGACAGGTCTTAAAAGTCCCGCCTTTATGCCCTGTTCGCGCAGAATGTTCACGGCGGATTTCGCGATACGCGCGACAGTGCCGTATGCCGTCAGTACGATTTCGGCGTCGTCGCAAAGGTATTCTTCATATCTCGTTTCGCGACTTGCGATAAGGTCGTACTTTTCAAACTGTCTGTGGTTAAGTTCTTCCAGCGCGTCGGGCTCGATATACAAACTGTTGACGATACGACGGTTTTCACCGACGCCGCTTCCGGTTGCCGCCCAGTCTTTTTTCGGAAGTTTTTCGATATCCTTCATTTCGGGCAGTTCGACCGCTTCCATAATCTGACCGAGCATACCATCGCCAAGAATCATGACGGGAATACGATATTCGTCGGCTTTGTCAAAAGCGTTGTACAAAATATCGACGCATTCCTGCACGCTGTTGGGACCGTAAACGAGCATATGATAATCGCCGTGTCCGCCGCCTTTCGTCGCCTGGAAGTAGTCGCTTTGTGCAGGCTGAATACCGCCGAGTCCGGGGCCGCCCCTGACCATATTGATGATTACGCACGGAAGTTCCGCGCCGGCGATATACGAAAT